>ERZ807291.5223-NODE-5223-length-16477-cov-6.482828_pt1 | contig 16477 bp, 15 predicted proteins | sample MGYA00521257_ERZ807291 | MGnify/ENA primary metagenome ERZ807291 (study PRJEB31413, sample SAMN03169783) | marine metagenome | biome: Marine; feature: Water; material: Subsurface seawater | place: North Sea | collected 2011-04-28 | depth 1 m m ... | reverse complement strand
CCTTTATCGCTGTCGTTCTGAGTTCAATACCCGGGCTCATCCGTCACTCCTTCAATTTATGATTTTTTGCTAACTCTGAACTTCTTCAGCCTAGGCAGCCTGCAGATGCGCGCGCGTCTGGGCCTGGGCTGTTTGCTTGATGTTCGTCGAAGACGTTCGGGAATTGTAGCGAACCTGCACAATTTTCTTTCCCGCAATGCGCAAATAGGCTTCCACATCGAGATTGTGGCGCTTGCGGCCCCAGTCCTCGCCGGTCACAAAAACATCCGCGTCCACAGCCTTACAGCCCGAGACATACTCAAGTTCATAATACGGGCGCACGATGTCGACGCACTCCAAGGCTTCCAGCATTTCCATGCGTTGATCGAGTGGAATCACAGGGACATGGGGCTTGTAGAGGTTGACAACCTCATCAGAGGCGACGCCCACGGCGACCATATCACCCAAGCTTTTACAGTGGTTTAGCAAGGCCAAATGGCCCACATGCAACAGGTCAAACGTGCCAACGGTATAAATATTCATTAATATTATTATCTCTCATATTATTATATATTATTATATAAACTAAATATTAGATATTTGATACACCCCAATAGAGATATTTATGACACCACAAAAAATAAAAACTGAAATAGAACAAAATAAAATTATTATCTCTTATGCTTGGGATCTTCCTAATATTTGTTCACTTGCCGGGCTTCTGTGTACCGTTATTGCGATATATTTCATCGTCCTGGGCCTCTTTCCGGCCGCCATGATCGGCATGATCTGGGCTGTCGCCTTCGACTGGGCCGACGGCCTGATCGCACGCAGGATGAAAGGGCGAACCGGGTCAGACGGGCGGTTCGGCGGGCAACTCGATGTTCTGATAGATATCGTGAGCTACGGCGTCACGCCGGCTCTGCTGCTGCTCAGCTACGGGGAATTCGATCCCGTATTCCTGCCGGGTGCATTTCTTATGCTGGCCGCCGGCGCCATCAGGCTGAGCTATTTCAGCACTTTTGGCCTTGCCGGCGGATCGAAATACACAGGGTTGGCAATTGACAACAACAGCATCGCTCTTGTTTTCCTGTTCCTGTTTGAGGGCTTGTTCAGTCCGGAGGTTTTTGCCGTCATTCTTTATGCAGCCGGACTGGGACTTGCAGCCTTGAACGTGTCACAGATTTCAACGCCCAAGCTCTCGGGAAAACCCATCAACGTGGTTCTGCTGGCCGCCTACACACTGGCAATCACCGCGATCTATGGCTGGATCCTTCTGTAGATCCCAGCAATCCCCTTTCGACGGAACGCTTTGCCAGAACCCTCAGGCGCGGATGAGCATCAGGCCTGCAATCAGAAAGCACAAGGCAGCTCCCGCTGATGCAAGCGTGCGGACATGGTTCCAGCGTGTCCATAATTGCGCGTAGTTTGACCAGTAAAGTGCAGCGGCCAAACTTTCAGGCTGGACGATATCAAGTCGCTTGTTCATGGGCACATTGCACAACACCGTGACGAGAAACACTCCGATCAGATAGATCGCACCACCTGCGCCCAACCAGCGCGCAGCCGATGGCGGTGCGGCAACCAGTGCATAGACGATCAGCAACGCGCAAAGAGCGGCGAGTCCCAAAAGCAACACCAGAAAAACAGACCCATAGACCTTGCGGTTGATTATCTGCATGACCTGAATACTGCCGGACGGCTGCGCGGCCATCAGCGCTTTCATCAGAAAGTCCGAGAAGGTGAGGAAAACCCCGGCCACAAGACCCGCCGAAACCGCAGCGATCACGCTCGCCAACAAAACAATATCCGTTATCAATTTCTTTCTCCTCGAAAACTCTGGAAATTCTGGTTAGAGATCAAGAACATCAGGCTGCCGCGTGTGCTCCCATACGTTCCGCGCGCCGCAGCCAACCCGCAATCTTCTTCTGGCTGGCAAGCTTGACCGATCCGAACTGGATGACGCGTTTCGCGCGGATACCGCAAAACCCCAGAACCTGATTGCGGATGACCCGCCGGGCCGGGCGCCTGTAAAGCAGGCTATCGAGAAGTGGCGGCGTGTCCGAGGTGATGATCGCATCGGCCGTCTTGCCTTTCAGCAGCTTGTCCCATGCCACTTTCCCCTTGTGATAGCGGAACCCAAACCCAGGTGTCAGCGCACGATCAAGAACAGCCTTGGCCCGGGTCGGCATGGCGCCCCACCAATACGGATGCACGATCAGGATATGGTCGGCCCACGAAATACCGTCCTGCCAGGCCAGCAGATCCGGCTCGAGTGGCAAGGCATCCTCGCCATAGCCATCAAAGCTCGTGTCGAAAGACATCTCGGCCAGATCGATACGGCGCACTTCGGCACCAGTCGCCAGAGCTCCGGCCTGATAGGAATCGGCAATCCCGCCGCACAGTGAATGTGACCGCGGATGGGCCACCCATATGAATACGCGCTTTGTCATGTTGATCTCCGTTTGCTTGACACTGTGTCAATTGACACGAGGTCAAATAGGTGTAACTTTACACCATGTCAAGACCAACGCCCGACACCCGAACCCGGATTCTCGATTCCGCCTGGAAGATGCTCGAAAGCGGCACGGAGGTGCGGATGGCTGATATCGCCAAGAGCGCAGGCATCAGCAGACAAGCCCTTTATCTGCACTTCCCCGCACGCGCAGAACTGCTCATCGCGACCACGCGCCATATTGATGAAAAGAAGAATATCGAGGCGCGCCTGGCCTCAAGCCGGAACGCCGAAACCGGTATCGACCGGTTGAACGCCTATATCGAGGCCTGGGGAAACTATATTCCGGAAATCCACGGTGTCGCCCGCGCACTTATGGCCCTGCAAGACAGCGACGCAGCGGCAAAACTCGCCTGGGAAGACCGGATGCACGCCGTCCGGGAGGGATGTGAGGCAGCGATCAAGGCCCTCCGGAACGACGGGGTCCTGTCTTCCGACTACACAATCAGCAAAGCCACCGACATTCTCTGGGCCATGCTGTCGGTTGGCCAATGGGAACTGCTTACCGTCACCTGTGGCTGGTCACAGTCCCAGTACATCAAGCTGACAAAGGTCATCGCCTGCCGAACACTGCTAAATCAACAAACTTACCAGATGTCGCGGAATTGAATTCTGGCGACCCAATACGGCCCGTTGCGACTTTCGGTTCTTGCGGATACATCGGCTGGCATATGTCAGAGTCTTTCCGAATTTGGAACAATCACCGGGTCCCAACGAGCCCCACAGGAGACGCATTCAAATGGCAGACCTAACTATCGATCGTGAGGCGATGGGACAATTGTCCAAGGCCCTCGCCTTCATCTGTGGCGCAGATCATCCAACGACGCTGGCCCTCAAGGCAGCTTCGGACGGTGGCTCCAAACAGGATATCGCAAAAGCCCGCAAACTGTTTCTGGCACTCAAGTCCACGGATCGTCAGGCGGCGATGGCAATGCTCAACAATTGAGCGCCCCCACCCCCGGGACACCCGCTGCAAAAAATTACGGCCGGACCCACTCCGCATCAACCAAAAGCTTGCGGGTCGGCGCATGGGCCAGAAGTTCGGAGCGCACCATCAAGGATTCACTATGTGACACGGTTGGTGAATCGTATTTCAGCTTGCTGCTTTCTTCGTAGAGGCGCGCATAGCACTGTTTGACAATGCGCTCTGCCTGCTTGGGCTTAAAACCAAGTCCCCGAAGTGCGGCCTTGTTCCAATCAACTATTCCGGGAAACCAGCCAAAGTGGAATGCGGCCAGAAAATCGGGAAGCACTTTTCCGATCTGCTTTCGCCGTTTTTCGGTGAGACCCTTCCAGAAATGCCGAAGCACTTCCTCAAAAAAGATCTGGTGACGCCCTTCATCCGTCAGGTGTTCAGAGAGAACGTGGTGAAAGGCATTTCCCGGTTCCGAATCCCGTTTGAAATCCAGCAATTCATGGGTGATCAGATGTTCGGCGAAACACAGGGTTATGACCCAGAAATCGTGCTTCAGCGCGTCCGGCGCCTTCGTTTCGACCCACTCGAGCGCACAATCGACGGCCGAACTCTTCGGTGGCACGCCAACCGGTTCGACGCCGAGCACGGTTTCGATCTCTTTCATATATTCGCGCGCGACAAAGGCGTGATAGGCCTCATCCGTGGCCACAGTCAGGGCCACCTGACGCGCTGAATCAGGAAAGCTGACCGAAAACTCATCATTGGCAAGTCGACCACACATTGCTGTCACACCATCGATTTCGCCCCGCGCGATATCATCAAGAAAGTTGTGAAATGTCTGGAGTTCGAGTGTCCGCACCGCCGCCTTACCCAACGCCCGGACTTCAGGCTCGTTGGCCAGCGGCTGCATCGTTTCGGGAATGGTATAGCTGCGCGTGTCGGATTCTCGAATGGTGTAGGGCTCAGTGCTCCGCACCGTTGCGCGTTTGTTCCATTGCCGCAGATAGTTTTTGGAAAAACGATCAAGGTCAGGTGATTTTTTCGTGGTTTTTGGCACAAACAGCTCCAGCGACAGGCAAAAATTCAAAATAGGCCAGACGAGTATTGACCTCCTAACATTGGTATACAAACCTTTTCTTCTCAGGTCGACGCATCTGCTCGATAAAGCCTGCGACAGGCTGAAGGAACCCCTATGCCACCGTACATCAACTTCGATTCAACCACTGTCCAAACTCACACCAGCGACATGCGGTGCGCATCGTGACGGAGCGGATCGAAATTCGTCACCGTTTCTCGCCGCTCGTCGAAAGAATGGATCGCGAGGGTGACAATCTCGCAATTCAACGCTTGAATTTCACGCCCATTACCTTTGCCGCACCGGATACACATTGCGCCGAAGCACTGATGTTGCTCGACGGTACAGGCACGACCCGCCAAAACCTCATCACCAACGCCGGCGTGGGTGACAACTCGAATGCGACTGAGACAATCGACTACTATCTCGGCCGGTTTTGCTACGGACGCCTTCTCAAATGGGACATCACGCTCGACGGTGAGAGTATCGTGCGGATCTCGAGCCAAGATCGCCAGTTTGGTCCGAACGAAACTGAAACACCCCCGCAAAATTTCGCATTCCCCCGCTTTGCCTGGTTGCGGCGCGATGGCGAGGACATGATCCTCGAGTCAGCGGAATCGCGCGGCCGGATGATTCTCTCCAGCCGCGCCATAGCCCTGCTTGGTGACCTGTCAGAAACCCCGGAAGACGAGGTCACCCGGGCTTTTGGCGCCGCACTTTGGCGTTTCGGATTTCTGGAAGATGCCTCAGCAACCGAATCTCCCGCCCGGAAGACCTGGCAGTTTCATGACAAACTTATGCACGAAATGAGCCGCTTCAACTTCGATGACACCACGCCCGGCGCCACCTACCGGTTCAAGGATGTGATGCCCTCACCACCCGCATTGAAACCGGACATGTTAGGCACGCCTATCCAGCTTCCGGAAATTGATGTCGGGAAAATCGGGCAAAACAGCGCATCACTGCACGACATAATGGATCGCCGTATATCCGGGCGGGACTATGGAACTTCGATACTCTCTCTCGCTGATCTCGCCAGCTTCCTCTATCGGGTGGCCCGGACAGACAAGGTCAATCCGGACCCGAGCCAGGACACCTTGTCTCGTCCCTTTCCCTCCGGCGGCAGTATTCATGAGCTGGAGTTCTATGTCGCAGTGCGGCAATGCGAGGGCCTGACACCCGGCTTGTATCACTATCAGGGTCAAAACCACCGGCTCCTGCACTTGCCAGACAGCGAAACAGCAAGCCAGCAGATGCACATGATTTCAGCGGCCTGCATGGGACAGACAGATTCACCTGCGGATACCTTGATTGTAATCACCAGCCGACTTCCACGTATCGCCTGGAAGTACGAGACCATTTCCTATCGGACAAGCCTCCTGAACGCGGGGGTCGCGCTCCAGACCATGTATCTGGTGGCAACCGATATGGGCCTTCAGGGATGTGCCAATGGGCTGGGAGATTCGCGCCTCTTTGAAGCGGCCACCGGGCTCGATCCCTTTGAAGAAACCGCCATCACCGAATTCGCACTTTCGGCAGCAAGTTAAGTTCCAAATCTATGTCATCCCTGATACTTTTGACCGGTCAGTTGATTGCGTCATTTCGTTTCAGGAGCAGGTTTCATGGGTGAGTTTTCGATCGGACAGTCGCCCACGCGGCTGGAAGACCAGAGATTGCTGACCGGTCAGGGCCGGTTTCTGGACGACATCAACTATGACCGCCAACTTCGCGCCGTGATCCTGCGTTCACCCCACGCGCACGCAAAAATCCTGTCCATCGACACCGCGGCGGCGAAGGCTGCGCCCGGTGTGCACGGTGTGTTCACCGGCGAGGATTACCGCGCCGACGGCATGGGCGTCGTACCCTGCATGGGCGACTACAACCATCGCAATGGCGGATTGATGTACATCCCCGATCGCCCCGCGCTGGCTGTCGGCAAGGTCATGCATATCGGCTACCCGGTGGTGCTGGTCGTGGCCGAAACCGAGAACCAGGCCCGTGATGCCTGCGAATTGATCGACGTGGACTATGAAGTCCTACCGGCGGTGACCTCCTGCCGGGATGCGTTCGAGGACGGCGCGCCACAGCTGTACGAAGACTGCCCGAACAACGAATCCTATCTTTACTCGGCCGGCGACAAGGCGGGCACAGACAAGGCGTTCGAAGAGGCCGACCATGTCGTCTCCCACCATCTGGTGATCAACCGGGTCACCGCGAATGCCATGGAAAACCGGGGCGTGATTGGCGAGTATTCGCCCAATGACGGCCGCTACACCCTGCGCTGCGGTTTCCAGCGCCCGTGGCTGTTCCGCAAGAGCCTCGCCGACCAGTCCTTCAAGGTGCCGGAATCGAAAATTCGTCTCGTCACCGACGATATCGGCGGCAGCTATGGCCTGCGCGGCTCGATCTATCCCGAGATGGTTCTGATGCCCTGGGTGTCCAAGCATGTCGGCCGCGCGGTGAAGTGGGTCGCAGACCGGTCAGAAAGCCATCTCAGCGATGATGACGGACGCGACAATATGGTCGATGTGGCGCTCGCCTTCGACAATGACGGCACCTTCAAGGCGCTGAAGGTCCGCAGCTGGGGAAACCTCGGCGCCTTCCCGTCCTATCGGGGCGCGAGCCCGCCCGTGGTGCATATCGGCACCGCCATCGGCGTCTACACAACACCGATCGCCTATGTCGAAGTTTCGGGCATGCTGACCAATACTCATTGCACCTCGCCCTATCGCGGGGCCGGGCGACCGGAAGCCTCGTTCATGATCGAGCGGATGGTTGAAATGGCCGCTGACAAGCTGGGAATTGACCCGGCCGAATTGCGACGCAAGAACACCATCCCGCCTGAAGCGATGCCTTACAAGACACCGCTGACCTACACCTATGATTGCGGCGAATTCGAAGAGAACATGGACATGGCCATGGAGGCGGCCGACTGGGCAGGCTTCCCGGCGCGTCGTGCAGAGTCGGAATCTCGCGGCAAACTGCGCGGGATCGGCATGTCCAACACGCTGGAATGGGCTGCCGACAACACAACCGAGACCGCCGAGTTCCGTTTCGACCCCACGGGAGACCTGACCTTCGTGGCCTCAACCATCAGCCACGGTCAGGGTCATGCAACAATCCAGCGGCAGATTATCAACGACCTGCTCGGCATCGCACCCGAGCGGGTGAGCATCCTGCAGGGCGATACGGATGTCTCGGCTTTCGGCATGGGCACGGGCGGCTCACGCTCGACGATCATGACCGGCAGCGCGATGGTGCTGGCCGCAAACAAGATCATCGCCAAGGGCAAGAAGCTCTCCGCCTATCTGATGGAAGCCTCCGAAGCCGATATCGAATTCGCCGATGGAAAATTCTCGGTCACGGGCACAGACAAGGAGATTTCGATCCACGAGGTCGCCGTCGCCGCGTTCAAGAGCAACGACCTGCCCGAGGATATGGAGCCGGGCCTGTATGAGACCGGTACTTACAATTCCAAGACCGGCAACTTCCCCAATGGCTGTCACATCTGCGAAGTGGAGATTGATCCCGATACCGGCGTGACCGAGATGGTCAACTACACCGTGGTCGACGATGTGGGCACGATCATCAATCCGATGCTGGTGCGCGGACAGATCATGGGCGGCATTGCTCAGGGCATGGGTCAGGTTCTGATGGAAGACAAGACCTACGACCCGGAAACGGGCCAGCTGATCGCAGGCTCCTTCATGGATTACTGCATGCCCCGCGCCGACAATTTCTGTGATGTGCATTTTGAAGAGAACGAGGTCCCCACCCCGACCAATCCGCTTGGCGTCAAAGGCGCGGGTGAAGCGGGCACGGTGGGTTCGCTGTCTGCCGGCACGAACGCCATTGTGGACGCATTGTCCCAGTTCGGGATCGAACATGTCGACACACCGTGCACACCGTTCAAGGTCTGGAAGGCGATCCACGACGCGCAGGCGGCTGCCTAAAATAGCTCCCCCTGCTTCGGTGCCATCGTCGCGGGGGAGACTTCCTCGAGCAGCTCGGGTCCGTCATTGCGGATGTTGCTGACGGCTGTACCGACCGGGCGAACCATGAGTGTGTCTTCAGGGGCGGGCACCATAAGGGCCGTCGCGCGCGCCTGATCTTCGCGGCTTTCCTGCCCATCGCCCAGCCATGCATCGAAACTGTCCGGGTTGAGCACAACCGGCATGCGGTGGTGATAGGGCTTGAGGGTTTCGTTCGCCGCCGTCGTCACGATGGTGCAGGTCTGTAGCTCACCGCCATCCGGGCTGTGCCAGATTTCCCAGAGGCCCGCGAAGGTGATCAGGCTGGCATCCGGTTTGGCGATCCAGACCGGTTGTTTCGGGCCGGTGCCCGTACTTGTCCATTCGTAAAAGCCGCTCGCCGGGATCAGGCAGCGGCGGCGTTTGAACGCGTTCTTGAAGGAAGGCTTCTCGGCCAGAGTTTCCGAGCGCGCGTTGTTCATCTTCGCGCCCATCGACGGGTCCTTGGCCCAGGGCGGAATCAGACCCCATTGGAAGCCTGTTGCTTCGCGCCCCCCCGCATTCGAACCGCTGGCCGCACGGATCATCGCGACAACCGCCTGGGTCGGCGCAATGTTGTAACGCGGCATCAGATTGAGCGCAGGCCCGAGCAGATTGTAGGAGAGACGCATCTCCTCCCAGGTGTGGAACATCCCGAACCGGCCGCACATACGCCTCGTCCTAGAGCGGCCAGAAGAACATGATCAACGGGATCGAGATCGCGACGATGATGATTTCCAGCGGCAGGCCCATGCGCCAGTAATCGCCGAACTTGTAGCCCCCCGGCCCCATCACCAACACGTTGTTCTGATGACCGATGGGCGTCAGGAAGGCACAGGAGGCACCGATGGCCACGGCCATCAGGAACGGGTCGGCGTTCAGGCCCAGACTGCCCGCAATCGCGACCGAGATCGGCGCCATCACGATGGCCGTCGCGGCGTTGTTCATCAGATCGGACAGCGTCATGGTCACGACCAGTACAATGCCCAGAATAGCGAAGGACGGGATCGCCCCGGCCAGCCCGACAATGCTGTCGGCGATCAGCTGCGTGCCGCCTGTCGACTGCAACGCATCTCCCAGCGGGATCATCGCGCCCAACAAAACGATCACCGGCCATTCGATGGTCTCATAAGCTTCGCGTGGTGATATCCGCTCCAGCAGGACCAATGCCACAACCGCTCCCGCGAACGACACATGGACCGGTGCCCACCCCATGACCGTGGCGAACACAGAAGCGGCGAACACCAGAGCCGGAATCAGCACCTTGCCACCACGGCCGATATTAAGGTTTCGGGTCGCCAGTGGCAGACATCCCATTTCGGCAATGGCGTCGGGCATTTCGCTTTCTTCGCCCTGAAGCAGCAGGACATCCCCGGCGCGAAACCGAACCCGCGCAATGCGCTCCTGAATGGGCACGCCTTCCCGGGCCAGCGCCAGCAGCGCAACGCCAAAGTGACGGCGCAGGCGCAAATTCATGGCGGTGCGCCCTTCGATCCGCGAGCCGGGCTGCACCACGGCTTCCACAATCCCGACCTGATCGGACTTGATCTTTTCCGTATCGGGATGGTCACTGCCGGTCAGCGTCAAGCCAGCCTTTTTGACCAATTCGTCGATGGTGGCGGGGTCGACGCGCAGCAACAGGATATCCCCGGCGCGCAAATACTCGCTCGTGATCCGCATCAGCCGACGGTTTTCATCGCGCAACAGACCCACGACAATGCTCTGCTCTTCATCCAACTGTTCGAGTTCGTGCACCTTGCGTCCGACATATTCAGAATCATCGTTCAGACGCGCTTCGACGATGTAACTGTCGAGGTCGAACATCTCTTCTGCCGAACGGCGGCTCGTGCGATCCGAGGGAATCAGCCGCCAGCCGATCAGCAGGACAAATGCCATGCCGACGACCGCGATGGGCAGCCCGACAAAGGCAAAGTCGAACATGGCAAACGGCGTACCCGTCACATCGGCGCGATAGGTCGCGATAATGATGTTCGGCGGTGTGCCGATCAGGGTGACGAGCCCACCGAGGATCGTCGCAAAAGAGAGCGGCATCATTACCGCCGAAGGGCGTTCGGACAGACGCAACGCCAGCGGCATCAGCAGCGCCAGCGCCCCGACATTGTTCATGAATGCCGACAACAATGCGCCCAGCCCCGACAGTGCACCCATCTGGGTTCCCTGTCCCTTGGCAAACCGCACCACGGCATCCGCAAAGATAGAGATAACCCCGGAGACCTGAAGCGTGCGGCTGATCACCAGCACAGCGGCCACCGTGATCACCGCGGGATGGCCGAACCCGGCAAAGGCGGCGTCCGTGGGCACGACGCCAGCAACAACCCCCACGATCAACGCAGTGAACGCCACCACGTCATACCGCCACCGCCCCCACATGAAGAAGACAAGCGACAAGCCCAGAATGGCGAAGATGGAAATTTGTTCGGTGGTCATGGTCACCGATCATACAGGGTGGACACGAAAACGCGGCAAGGGAGAAACTCCGTTGCCGCGTTGAATTGGATCTGATGTCGCGTCTACTCGAATGCTTCTTCCCAGTCACCCTGGGTTGCGGCCTTGGAATATTCGGTTGAGCGGTTTTCGAAGAAGTTGGCGTGCTCAACACCGTTGAGCATCTCTTCCATCCACGGCAGCGGGTTCGCTTCGACCCGGTAGACCGGCTGCAGGCCAAGCTGCGAGAGGCGGCGATCGGCGATGTAGCGGATGTACTGCTTCACTTCCCTGGCTTCGAGACCTTCAAGGCTGCCCATTTCAAACGCCAGGTCGATAAAAGCGTCTTCATGGTTGAGCACGGTCTCGCAGGCCACATAAAGCTCACGCTGGAACTCTTCGTCCCAGATTTCCGGGTTCTCATTGATGAAGGTGCGGAACAGCTTGATGATTGAAGCCGTGTGCAGGCTTTCGTCACGCACCGACCAGGTCACGATCTGGCCCATGCCCTTCATCTTGTTGTGGCGCGGGAAGTTCATCAGGATCGCGAAGGAGGCAAACAGCTGCAGGCCCTCGGTGAACGCCCCGAACATCGCAAGCGTCATGGCGATGTCGCGGTTCGTTTCGACCCCAAACTCCTGCATGTAGTCGTATTTGTCCTTCATCTGCTGATATTTGAGGAAGGCCGAGTACTCGGTCTCGGGCATACCGATCGTGTCGAGCAGATGGGAATAGGCTGAGATGTGCACCGTCTCGATATTCGAGAAGGCGGCCAGCATCATCTGGATCTCGGTGGGTTTGAACACCTGCGTGTAGTGCTTCATGTAGCAGTTGTTCACTTCCACATCGGCTTGCGTGAAGAAGCGGAAAATATGTGTGAGCAAGTTGCGCTCGGAGTTATCAAGCGTGCGATGCCAATCCTTCACATCGTCGGCCAGCGGCACCTCTTCGGGCAACCAGTGGACACGCTGCTGCATCAGCCAGGCGTCATAGGCCCATGGGTAGCTGAACGGCTTGTACTGAACGCGTGATTCGAGCAGTGACATTGATACTTTCCTCTTCCCGGGACGCGCCGCCCCGGTGCCTTCAGGCCCGGGGCGTTACACGTCGAAATTGTGTCGTCTGCCTACTGACAGGCGAGGCATTCCTCATAATCGTTGCGGCTTGCCGCGGCGCGATCCGCCTCTTCGTCGCCCGTCACCGGCACCAGCGCGCCAACACTTTCGGAGCGCTGCAGTGATTTCGAGCGGCAATAGTAGAGGCTCTTCACACCCTTCTTCCAGGCCTGGAAGTGGATCTGGTGCAAATCGCGCTTGTGCACGTCGGCAGCCAGAAACACGTTCAGGGACTGTGACTGACAAATGAAGGGCGAGCGATCGGCGGCCAGATCAATGACCCAGCGCTGATCGATCTCAAAGGCCGTCTTGAAGACATCCTTCTCATCATCGGTCAGGAAATCGAGATGCTGCACTGAGCCTTCACCGGTGGTAATCGAAGACCACACTTCGTCCGTATCCTGACCCTTTTCGGCCAGAAGAGTCTTCAAGGCTTTCGAGCGGACATTGAACGAGCCCGACAGCGTCTTGTGAGTGAAGCTGTTGGCTGCAATCGGCTCGATGCCCGGTGAGGCACCACCGCAGATGATCGAAATCGACGCGGTCGGTGCGATCGCCATCTTGTTCGAGAACCGCTCCATGATCCCGTAATCCTGGGCATCCAGACAGGCACCACGTTCTTCAGCCAGCATTACGGACGCAGCATCGGCCTGCTCGCGAATATGCTTGAACATCTTCTTGTTCCAGGCTTTCGCGATGGCAGATTCGAACGGCACCCGCTGATCCTGCAAGAAAGAATGGAAGCCCATAATGCCGAGCCCGACCGAACGCTCGCGCGCAGCCGAATATTTGGCCTTGGCGAAGGAGTCTTCAGCGTTGTCGATGAAGTCCTGAAGCACATTGTCGAGGAAGCGCATCACGTCTTCGATGAAGGTCGGATGATCCTTCCACTCGAGGAAGTTCTCAACATTCAGTGACGACAGGCAGCACACCGCCGTGCGGTCATTGCCGAGATGGTCCAGACCGGTCGGGAGTGTGATCTCGGAACACAGGTTCGAGGTCTTGACCGTCAGGCCCGCCAGCTTCTGGTGCTCAGGAATACTGCTGTTCACCGTGTCGGAGTAGACGATATAGGGCTCGCCGGTCTCAATCCGGGCCGTCAGCAGACGAATCCAGAGTGCACGTGCCTTTACCGTGGCGATCGGCGCGCGATCCTTGGGGCTGACAAGCGCCCAGTCTTCATCGGCTTCCACCGCACGCATGAACGCATCAGAGATCAACACGCCATGATGCAGGTTCTGCGCCTTGCGGTTCGGATCACCACCTGTCGGCCGGCGAATTTCGATGAACTCCTCAACTTCGGGATGATCAATCGGCAGATAAACCGCCGCCGACCCGCGTCGCAGCGAACCCTGACTGATCGCCAGAGTAAGGGAATCCATCACGCGGATGAACGGGACGACGCCAGAGGTCTTGCCGTTATGGCCGACCTGCTCGCCGATGGAGCGCAAATTGCCCCAGTAACTGCCGATGCCGCCACCGCGGGAAGCTAGCCAGACATTCTCGTTCCAAAGGTCAACGATACCTTCGAGAGAATCCGAAGCCTCGTTCAGGAAGCAGGAGATCGGCAGGCCGCGCTCAGTGCCGCCATTGGACAGAACCGGCGTTGCCGGCATGAACCAGAGCTTCGAGATGTAGTCGTAGATGCGCTGAGCGTGCTCGGAATCATCCGCGTAATGACTGGCAACGCGCGCAAACAACTTCTGCGGGGAACCCTTCTCGTGGTTGAGAAGGTAGCGATCCTCAAGGGTTTCCTTACCGAATGCGGTCAGCAGCTCGTCGCGGGACGGGTCAATCTGAATACGCACACGGTCGGTCTGGTAGATGTTCCCCGTGTCGGCATCCTTGCCCACGAGGTCGTTATCCACATCCCGAGTCGCTTCAATTTCGGCGGAATCGACTGATTCCAGTTCCAATTCTTCCGTTTCAAACAAGTCCAAATCTTCCGTTTCAATATCTTTGCGCGATTTGTCCACAGCGCCATCTACAGCTGAAATCCCAGCAGAACCGTCCATTACCAAGCCCCCTCCAAACAACATTCCAAATGCTCCACACCCTGTGGGCAATTTCCGGAGGGAAAATGCGCAAAATCCACAACATCTGGAGACGTAACGCTTAATAAACACTAAATGTTGGAGGCCTGTCACCGTGAACAATACGGGAACATTCTAATCTTCGACGTTTTTGAGTCAACGCGCCAGAGTCCGAATCGTGCAGATTCGCCAGATTGTTACGAGTCGCGGCCGCTTATGGTTTTTATGTTTGTGCCCCTTTTGTGCCACAAACCCCAAAATCTTGTGGTTCAGCCAAAAGCGACTCGGGAATTTAGCGGCGAACGAAACGTGATCAGGAAATTATCGCCGGAAATCCGGCGTTTCCTGTTTTTCGCATCCTTCGAGACGACCGCTTCGCGGTCTCCTCAGGATGAGGACGGAGCAAAACCAAGAACCTCATCCTGAGGAGGGCCGAAGGCCCGTCTCGAAGGATGCGGCGGGACGCCCAGCCCCGCTAGAGCAACTCTTCCAGTGTGCGCTGCTGTTCCGGCTTGAAACCGACCAGAACCCCGGCACCGGTCTCGATCACCGGGCGCTTGATCAGGGTCGGATTGTCGACCATCAGCTGCAGCGCGATGTCTTCGGTCACATTCTCACGAATCACTTCATCGAGCCCGCGCCAAGTCGTGCTGCCGCGATTGAGCAGAGCTTCCCAACCCACTTCCATGGCCCATTCAGTCAGCTTATCGTGGTCGACCCCGTCAGCACGGACATCGAGAAAACGATGGGCGGCCTCGCGCCGCTCAAGCCACTTGAGGGACTTGCGGGTCGTATCGCAACTCTTCAGGCCATAAACGGTCAACATAGTGGCACCCTTTCTTTAAGGCTTCTCGTGCAAGAGGCTTTGGCAGCGGCGCAATCCGCGCGATAGTCTTATGCTCGCCGTTGGCGATATATGCAATTCCGAGTCTCAGACAAGTCATCTCCATGACAAGCCAGTCCACACAGACCATCAGACCGCCGGCGATTGCAGGCACATTCTATCCTGCGGATGCGCACGCGCTTGCCGGAATGATCGACCAGTGCCTGGCCAGCGCGCGCGATGACGGGCTCTCACCAAAAGCACTGATCGCACCTCATGCCGGGTTGATCTATTCCGGACCTGTTGCGGGGTCCGCTTACAAATCCATTGCGCGCCGGGCTTCAGAAATCACACGGGTCGTTCTGCTTGGCCCGCCGCACCGGGTCGCGGTTCCCAAGTTCTGCGTTCCAGCGGCAACCGCCTTCCGCACACCACTCGGGGATGTGCCGCTTGATCTCGACGGGATCGCCACCGCGCTGACGGTCCCCGGGGTCGAACAATCCGATATTCCCCACGCCGAAGAACACAGCCTGGAGATACACCTGCCCTTCCTGCAGCGGGTGCTGGGTGATTTCACACTGGTGTCGGTGCTCGTTGGTGGTCCGAGCCCCCAGGAAACCGACGCGCTTCTGAAAGCACTTTGGGGCGGCCCCGAAACCCTCGTCGTGATCAGCTCCGATCTCAGCCACTATCACGACTATGACGGTGCCAATCAGCGCGATCAGGCATTTCGACGCCATGTCGAAACCCTCAGTCTCGAGAAGATCGAGGACGAGCAGGCCTGCGGGCGCTTCCCGGTCAAAGGCCTGCTCAACCGTGCCCGCGCGCTGGATTTGCGGGTCACCACATTGGATGTGCGCAACTCGGGTGACACCGGCGGGCGCGACAATCGCGACCGGGTGGTCGGCTACGGATCCTGGGCGCTCGAATATGCCGGATCGGCCCGTTTGCCCGATGATGACCGCGCATTGCTGATTGACGGTGCCCGACGTTCCATCGCCAACGGTCTAAAAAACGGCCGTCCGGCCCGGGTCCAGCACGGCACGTTTTCGCCGGCCCTCGAAACCTTTCGGGCGACCTTTGTCACCCTGAACCAGAACGGCAGGCTTCGCGGCTGCATCGGCAGCATCCTGCCTCATCGTTCACTGATCGAGGACGTGGCCACCAACGCCCACAAGGCCGCATTCAGCGACCCGCGCTTCCCGCAACTTACGGCGGCTGAGATCGGCTCCCTCGACCTGTCGGTCTCGATACTTTCCAATGCTCGCCCCATCGCCTTTGGATCCGAGGCCGAGGCCATCGACGCACTGCAACCCGATGTGGATGGTGTGATCCTGGAAGCCGACGGCCCTGACGGACAATCCCGGCGCGGTCTGTTCCTGCCCCAGGTCTGGGAAACCGTGCCCAAGGCCGAACAGTTTCTGCGTCACCTGAAAGCCAAGGCCGGTCTTCCGCAAGATTACTGGGACAGCTCCATCCGCTTGTGGCGCTACACGACGGAGACGTTCCACTGAGGTAGATCAGCTGGCGCGGACTTCATGCAGAAACTGCTCAACTTGCGCGTTT
>ERZ807291.5209-NODE-5209-length-16515-cov-3.869441_pt1 | contig 16515 bp, 11 predicted proteins | sample MGYA00521257_ERZ807291 | MGnify/ENA primary metagenome ERZ807291 (study PRJEB31413, sample SAMN03169783) | marine metagenome | biome: Marine; feature: Water; material: Subsurface seawater | place: North Sea | collected 2011-04-28 | depth 1 m m ... | reverse complement strand
TGATAAAATGCATAATTTTTCAATAAAGGCAATAAATTCACTATTAAGAAATTTAGAAAAATAATGACTCAATATCAAAGAACTATCGATAGTAATATTAATTGTAGCGGAATTGGTCTTCATAGTGGCAAAGAAGTCAATATAACATTAAAGCCAGCAGCAACAGACGATGGAATTGTCTTCAAAAGAACAGATATTAAAGATAAAGATAATATAATAAAGGCTAGCTATCTTAACGTAACGCAAACAAATCTTGGAACAGTTATAACAAATAAAGATAAGGTTAGCGTATCGACAATAGAGCATTTTATGGCAGCGATTTGGTGCTTAGAAATTGATAACCTGCTGATAGAAATCGATAATGATGAGATGCCAATATTAGATGGAAGCTCTGAGCCTTTTATTTTTCTATTAGAGTGTGCCGGTAAAAAGCAGCAAGCAGCAGAAAGAAAAACTATTGAAATAATAAAAGAGTTTAGCTTTGGAGATGGAGATAAATTTGTTACAGTCAAGCCGGCAGCAAATTTTTCAATTGATCTAGAAATAAACTTTGATAACCCTCAAATTAAAGAGCTAAAATATCAATTTAACGAAGAAAGATCATCTTTTAAATCTGATATTAGTCGAGCTAGAACATTTTGCTTTAAAAAAGAAATAGATTATATGCATAAAAATGGTCTTGCTAAAGGAGGTTCGCTTGATAATGCCATAGTTGTTGATGATAATGCTATTTTAAACAAAGATCCTTTGCGATATAAAGACGAATTTGTAAAACATAAAATACTAGATTTTATAGGTGACATCTATCTAGCTGGAAATAGAATTTCTGGTGAATTTACAGCATATAAAACTGGGCACAGCTTAAATAATCAATTTTTAAAGGAGTTACTAAAAGATCAAAATAATTGGAGACTAATATAATGGAGGTAAACATTATAGGTGGAGGCTTAGCTGGCTGTGAAGCAGCTTACCAATTAGCTAAAAGAGATATAAAAGTTAATATTTATGAATTACGTAATCAAGAAAAAACCTCTTTTGCCCATAAAACTGATAAATTGGCAGAGCTAGTATGCTCTAACTCTCTTCGTAACGATGATTTGGGGAGTGCAATTGGAACTTTACATCAAGAAATGAGAATTCTTGACTCGCTAATTATTAAAACTGCTGATAAAAATAGGATTCCAGCTGGCTCAGCCCTGGCTGTTGATAGAGATAATTTTGCTGCTGATATTGAAAATTATCTTCAAAATAACAAAAATATTCAAATTATCAGAAAAGAAGTTACCGAATTACCAATGGAATCTCAAGATAAAAAATTTATAATCGCTACGGGGCCCTTAACTTCAGACAAATTAAGTAAATCAATATTAAAAAATACAGCAGAGGATCAGTTGGCATTTTTTGATGCTATTGCACCAATTATATATAAGGATTCTATTGATTTTGATAAATGCTGGATGCAATCAAGATATGATAAGGGAAATGGGAAAGATTATATAAACTGCCCTTTAACAAAAGAACAATATTATGAATTTATTGAAGACCTTAATAATGCTGAAAAAACTGAATTTAAAGAATGGGAAAAAAATACACCTTATTTTGAAGGCTGTCTACCAATTGAAGTTATGGCAATTAGAGGTGTAGAGACTCTTCGTTATGGACCATTAAAACCAGTTGGATTAACAAATCCTCACTCTTCAGATAAACCATATGCGGTTATTCAATTACGACAAGATAATAAAAGTGGTACTTTATATAATATGGTAGGATTTCAGACTAAGTTAAAGTACAAAGAGCAGGAAAGAATATTTCGTAAAATACCAGCCTTAGAAAAATGTGAATTCGCTAGACTTGGCGGAATACACAGAAATAGCTTTATTAATAGCCCCAAATTACTTGATAATAAATTATCTTTAAAAACTAATAAAAATATTAAATTTGCTGGTCAAATTAGTGGAGTTGAAGGTTACAAAAAATCATCTGCAATGGGTCTATTATGTGGAATATTTCTTTTTTCTGAATTAAATAACAAAGAAATTTCTATACCGCAAAATACTACAGCACTAGGCTCTTTACTTAACTATATCACTTTTGATCACTATCTAGATGATAATAAATTTACCTTTCAGCCAATGAATGTTAATTTTGGATTATTTAAAGATTTTCAAAATAGAATAAATAAAAAAGAAAGAAAAGCAGCTTACAGCAAAAGAGCTTTAGAGGATATAAATTTATGGAAAAATCAATTTTTATAACTTCTTACCAAAATATCTAATACCAATTCCTATGCATGGACCACAAATAAATGCAAGTAATTTTTTTAATAATTTTACTTTAAGTTTTAATTGATATTTTGTAGCTAAATGCAAACATATATTCGGCCTATTTGGAAAACTATTTGTTTTACAAAATAATTCTTAAATTCCTATGGCTTTGATAGTTTGTCCGAATGTAAGTTATTGAACTCCCAATCATCTGAACGTCTTTATTAATTTAAGACTATAGGAAGTACAGGTTCTAAAAAATAACTTTTCTTTTTAATCTACTGCTATCCGTTAACTCTTAAGTGCATATTATTGTAATCATTACTTTTATTTATTATTCTTTTATCAGTTATTTTTTAATAAAATCCTAACTGTTGTAATTTGGTAAATATTCCTGATCTTTATTTAAAACTACAAAACATATTCTAGGTATTTTATTTGCTAAGGCAATCACTGCTACATTAGTATTTTTTCTAAGCCTTAGATCACAAAACTATTTACTAGGATTCTTATTCTTACAAAATTCACTATTTTGTAAATTCTTGCTCCTATCAATAGAATGCATAACAGCCCTAGATCCATGAATCAATAAAGTTCTAAGATATTTTAAAGTTGGGAATTGGTATTATTTGTAAACCTTGTTAAAAGGTTTTACTTTAGTGATTGATTTTGGCTAATTTATAAGTTAAAATTATTTATTATGTCTAAAATTTCTGAATGAACCTTTTTATCGCCGCAAGCTAGAATTCGACCATCTGAATTTACATCAACATCCCTCCCCTGCCAATCCGTTATAATGCCTCCAGCTCCTGTGATAATGGGCACTAAAGCACAATAGTCAAAATTACTAAGGCTAGCCTCTAATATTACATCAACAGAACCCAAAGCCATTAATCCGTATAAATAGGCATCTCCTCCATAAAATACCCCGCCATGCTTTTGATATAAGGTCTTGCTATTAATTTTATTAAAAATCTCCATATCCCTGCCCTTAAAAAAAGAGGGAGAAGTTGTACATAGGACAGAATTTGATAAATGATGAGATTTTCTAACAAATGTTTTCTTGCCATTAAATACAGTATCTTTATTATCAACCCCAAGCCACCTTTCATTAGTTATGGGTTGATTAATAACTCCTAAAATAGGTCTATTTTTATAGGTTAAGCAAATTAAAGTTGCAAATACTGGTTTGCCAATTATAAAAGAACTAGTTCCATCGATAGGGTCAATGACCCATTTAAAATCAGAATTAAGATTAACATCATCAAACTCTTCCGCAATAATTCCATGATCAGGATATTTTTTAACAATTTCTTTTCTTAAGATAGTTTCTATTTCTTGATCAGCTATTGTTACTGGCGAGTTGTCATGCTTTTTTTGTTCATTTATCTTTTTTCTGAAATATTTTTGTGCAATATTGGAACTCAAATCAGCTAAATGGTTAGCAAAATTTATTAACTCTTGATTTATCATTTTTTATAATTTAAATTTATAGTTAGTTTATTAGTTTATTATTAAAAATAACAATTATCAATTAATATTTTATTAATTGCTCAATTATTTAATAAATATTTAAAATTATGAAGGAGAGGATAGCAATAATAGGAGGTCTAAGGACACCAATGATCAGGGCTGGCGGGTCTTTTAAAAATATCCAAGCCGATGAATTAGGTGCCAAAGTTACTCAAGAAATATTAATTAGAAACAATATAGACCCTAGTTTAATAGATGAAGTTATCTTTGGTAACGTTGCCCAACCAGGACATGCGGCTAATATTGCAAGGGTTATTGCTCTTAAATCATCTATCCCAAACGATGTTCCAGCCTTTACAGTACATAGAAATTGCGCTTCAGGCATGGAATCAATAACTAATGCTACATCAAAAATCTTAAATAACGAGGCACAAATTATTATTGCTGGCGGAGTCGAATCTATGAGCAACATTCCGCTATTATTTAATAAAAAAATGACTAATTTCTTTGAGAAATTATTTAGAGCCAGAACCGTAGCAGCTAGAATTAAGACAATCTTAAGCTTTAGATTGAGTTTTTTAAAGCCAATAATTGGCATACAGCAAGGCTTAACTGACCCTATATCAGGAATGATAATGGGCTGCACTGCCGAAGTTTTAGCCAAAGAATTCTCAATAAACAGAGAGGAGCAAGACAAGTTTGCTCTTAAGAGCCATAAAAAAGCTGAAAATGCTATCAATAAAAATATATTTGACGAAGAAATACTGCCAATATATGATCAAAATCAACAAAAAATGATTGAAAAAGATGATGGCGTTAGAGAAGGTCAAACAATCGAAGCTTTAGCTAAATTAAAGCCATATTTTGAGAAAAAAACCGGTACAGTAACCGTAGGTAATTCCTCGCAATTAACAGATGCAGCAGCAGCTGTAATTTTAATGAAAGAATCAAAAGCAAAAGAGCTAGGATTAGAAGTTGATGGCTATTTGCGCGAGTTTGCTTATGCTGGTCTAGAGCCAGAAAGAATGGGGTTGGGACCAGTTTATGCAACATCAAAATTATTTGATAAAGCTAATTTAACAATGACAGATATAGATTTAGTTGAAATAAATGAGGCCTTTGCTGCGCAAGCTTTAGCTTGTCAAAAAGCATTTGCTTCAAAAGATTTTGCAAAAAAATACTTGAATAAGTCAGAAAAAATTGGTATAATAAAAGATAGCATCTTAAATGTTAATGGAGGAGCTATTGCTCTTGGTCATCCAGTTGGAATGACGGGAACTCGTCTTGTAATTCATATGTTAAAAGAATTAAAAAGACGTAAAAAAAATAGAGGTTTAGCAACTTTATGTATTGGTGGTGGTCAAGGAGCGGCATTGGTATTAGAAACTAGTTAAAGATTAGCATAAATCTTTTATTTGGTATTTTTAATATTTTATTTTGGAGTTTTATTAAAAATACTCTAACTTAAAATACTTAGAATTTTTTAAAATATTTTAAATAAAAATTATTTTATAATGATAGTTATTTAAGGTTTTTTAATTTTATTAATAAAAATTTAAAATTTATAATGAATTTAGATAGAATAAAAGCTGGAGCTGATGTTCCAAATCATGTAAATGTAGTGATAGAAGTTCCTATGAACTCAAACTATCCTATAAAATATGAAATAGATAAAAAAAGTAGTGCTATCTTTGTTGATAGATTTATCTCTACACCAATGCAATATCCTTGCAATTATGGCTTTATTCCTCATACATTATCTGAAGATGGTGATCCAATTGATGTTCTTGTCGTTAGTGATTTTCCAGTTGTTCCTGGATCTATAATTGAATCTAGGCCAATTGGAGTTCTGATAATGGAAGATGAAAAAGGTAAAGATGAAAAAATCATTGCCGTTCCAATTAGAAGATTAAATTCTGTATATTCAGAAATGGAATCAAAGGACGATATTCCAAAAACTTTACTTGATAAAATACTACATTTCTTTGAAAGATATAAAGATCTAGAAGATGGCAAATGGGTAAAAATTAAAGGTTTTGAAGATGTAGATAAAGCTAAAGAGTTAATTATTCAAGCTGTCGATAGAAATCACAAGCAAAATACAATTAATAGCTTACAAGATCAATCAATCTGAAACCTAATTAAGAAATGGCTTAATTAAACCAATAACTTAGCTGATTATAAATCAGCTAAGTTAACAAATCTATGATCTCACATCTTACCTCTCAAAGATAGTCAAAATAATTTCTTAAATCTAATATATTTTATTAATCAAAACGATATCTTATACCAAATCTCATCTTTAAAGATATTTTAAATTAATAAATAATCTAACTTCATATTTTTTGCTTAAAATCATAAAAAGCCTCGTACAATATGAACATATTGCACTCATTTTTTATAATTTTTATCTAAAAAATATTTTGTTATATTATTCATTAAAGATGAGAATTGGTATTAACTGCGAAAATTATCTTTTAGTTGTAAAAATGGCTTTTCAATAAATCTATAAGAAATTTTTGCTAAAATAATCGTAAACATAATTAAAAACACAATTTTATTATAAATTGCATTACTAGGATTTAAGCCAATAAATTCTGCAATGGTAAGCCAATGAGCTATTATAATATTGTGATATAAATATATTCCGTAACTTATCTTTCCTAGATCTATAGTTACCTTATTATGAAGAAAATTATTTTTTGAATTATTTTTTGAATAAATTGCAAATATAATAAAAGATGCAGATATTAAAGAAAGGCTAAACTGACTAATTATAGAAAAGGCTATATCTGACATTAAGTAATATGATCCATAATATAGAGTTATACCAAAAAATAGCAAAGGAGATATTAAGTGCCTCAATTTTTCTTTAAAATAAATACAACCAATTGATATTAGTGATCCAAAGGCAAAAAAATCAAAAACAGTTAATGAAAATATTTTTATTTGCAGACTTGAAAAATCACCTAAGTATAAAATAATTCTACTAAGAATTGCAGTAAATATAATAAATATTAGTGAAATTAGTAAAATTTTAATCCTGGACCTTAAAAATAAAATCACAAAAGGCCATATTAGGTAAAACTGCTCTTCAATTGCTAAAGTCCACAAGTGGCTATGAGATCCAATCCAGCTATTTTGATTGAATATGTGTATATTAGTTAAATAAAGCCAAGGCATAATACCTGCTGCATTAATATCTTCAACATTAAAATAATAGATAAATGCAAGAAATAAGTAATAGATAGGAAATATTCTTAAAGATCTTCTAATATAAAATTCTTTACAAGATAGAATTAGGGGCTTATTTAAAGGCTCTTCTAGTAATAATTTAGTTATTAGGAATCCACTTAATACAAAAAATATAACAACACCAAAATGACCTATTGGCAGCAGACTTGACAAAGAGTCACTCCATGTCCAAACCTGAAATAGATGAGCGGCAAAAACCATACTAACAGCATAGAATCTTAAGCTGTCAAGCTTAGAAAAATACATGATTTACTGATAATCCCCTTTATAATAAAGAAGCGGCTCTTGATCTGAATTTAGCTTAGAAAAGCTAGAGATTGACCCAATAATTATATGATGGTCCCCTGCTGGTATAATCTGATGCTTTTTACATTCAAAATATCCTAAAGAATCTTTTAAGATTAAATTATTATCCTTACTTCTAGAGAAATTCTGCTCTATATTAAAATTTTCTGCTGATAGTTTACCAGAAAATATTTTAGAAATATCAATCTGATTTTTTGCTAATAGATTAATTACAAAATGATCGTTTTGTGTAAATGCCTTGAAATTACTAGAATTATTATCAATAGAAAATAACAATAAAGCCGGATCAAGAGATAAAGAGCTAAGTGAATTGATAGTTATAAAATTGTCTTGATTATTTTGAGAAGTAGTTGCAAGGCATATTCCCGTTGAAAATAAGCCAAATATTTCTCTTAATTCTTTAAATTCTTTTGTCATAGTTATATTGCAATTGCATTATATGTTTGATAAAGCAAATAGGATAAAAAAGCTACCACACCCAGTGCAATAGAAAAAGCGTAATGATATACATATCCAGTCTGTAATCTTGTTGATTTATTAGAAAATAATCTTGATATAGCAGCAAGTCCATTTGGACCAAAATTATCAATTATTTTATTATCTATAGATTTCCACAAAAATAAACCTAGTCTTTTTATAGGTTTTGTAAAAATATTATGATAAATTTCATCAAAATACCATTTATTTGAAGATATATTATATAAATATTTTAACTTGCCCGCAATTCTTTGTGGCAAATAAGGTCGAGAAATATAAATAAAGTAAGATAAAATAAATGCAAAAACACCAACCATAATAGGTAAATATTTAATAAATGCTGGCGTGTGATGAATTTCCTCAAGTAGGTTTTTATTAGCATCAGCAACAAAAATAGCGTTATCAAAGAAATTATTATCAACTGAAACCATATTTAATATTGAATATCCAATATAGCCAGCAAAAATAGAGCCAGCAGCTAAAATAAATAGAGGTATTAACATATTTTTTGGTGATTCATGAGCGTGATTAAATGTTTTTTCGTCAGCATTAGTTTCGCCGTGAAATACCATAAAAATTAATCTAAATGAATAAAATGCTGTTAAGAAGGCGGCAGTAATTCCAAGATAAAAAGCCAGATTACTATATTTAGCATTAGACATAAAAGCTGCCTCTAATATTACATCTTTTGAGAAAAAGCCAGCAAATGGCGGGAATCCTATTAAAGCTAAAGATCCAATCCACATCATAGCATAAGTTATTGGAATTTTTTTGAAAATACCACCCATCTTTCGCATATCTTGCTCGTGATGCATAGCATGAATTACACTACCGGCACCTAAGAATAATAAAGCTTTAAAAAAAGCGTGAGTTGTAAGATGAAAAATACCAGCACTATAAGCTGAAACACCGCAAGCAAAGAACATATAACCTAATTGACTACAAGTTGAATAAGCTATTACTTTTTTAATATCATTTTGAGTGACGGCAATCGTTGCGGCAAAAATAGCAGTAGCACCACCAACTAATGTCACCATATTGAGAGCTATTGGCGATAATTCAAATAATGGCGAACATCTAGCTACTAAAAATACCCCAGCCGTTACCATGGTGGCAGCGTGTATTAATGCTGATACTGGAGTTGGACCTTCCATTGCATCAGCTAACCAAGTATGTAAGAAGATCTGAGCTGATTTCCCCATAGCACCAATAAATAACAAAATACAAATTGCATCTATTGAGTTAATAGAATATCCAGCTAGAACAAAACTATTTTGAGTGAACTTATCAGCTGTTAAAAATATATCAGCAAAATTTATACTACCAAAAGTGAAGAAAATTAGAGCAATTGCAATAATTAAACCAAAATCCCCTATTCTATTAACAATAAATGCTTTCATTGCGGCCTTATTAGCCGAATCTTTATGAAACCAAAAACCAATTAATAGGTAAGAGGCAACACCAACACCTTCCCAACCAACAAAAAGCTGTAAAAAGTTATTTGAAGTTACTAAAATTAACATAAAAAAAGTAAATAAAGATAAATATGACATAAAACGACATACAGATTTATCTTCACTCATATAGCCAATTGAATAAATATGAACTAATGCTGAAACCACAGTAACAACAACCAGCATAATTGAAGTTAGGCTATCAACCATTAAAGACCAGCTTGCAGAAAAGCTACCAACACTTATCCAGTCAAATAAAGTAATATTAATTATTTCTTTACTAGAATTAAGGTCAAAAAATAATTTTAATGATAAAATTGCTGATAATGACAATAAGGCAGAGTTAAATATTTGAGAAAATCTATCAGAAACAATTCGACATAGAAATCCTGAAATAATTGCGCCAATTAAAGGAAATAATAAAATTAATTTTACTAGCATTACTGATGTTTAATTTTGAAGTTATTTTTATTTAATATTGTCAGTTGCAGCAATTGCAGCCATATTTAGAATCTCATGAACTGAAGATCTCATTGTCACTATTTGCACTGATTTACTAAATCCAGTTAAAATTGGACCAACAACTGAGCAATCACCAAGCTCTTCTAGCATTTTTGAAGCAATGCTTGCTGAATGTAATCCTGGACAAATTAAAATATTAGCAGGAGCCGTTAATCTGGAAAATGGATATTTCTCCATTTTATCCATATTTAGAGCAACATCTGCTGTCATCTCACCCTCATATTCAAAATCTACATTTTTTAGATCTAATTCCTCCACTGCTTTTTTAACTCTTTGTGATTCTGTTTTTAAAGCCGCACCAAAATTAGAAAATGATATAAAGGCAACTCTTGGCTCATAGCCCATTTCACGCACTTTATTAGCAGATTGAATAGCAATTTGCACTAATTCATCAGAAGATGAAAGTTCAGAACATGCTGTATCAGCAATAAATACAGTACGATGCTTTGCTATAACCATAGAAAGCCCCATAATAATTTCATTGCTTTTATTCTTAACCACTTTCCAAACATCACTCAATGATTTCTTATAACCGCGTGTTAGACCAGTTATTAAAGCATCTCCACCGTTGCATTCAAGCATTGAAGCTGCAAAAATATTTCGATCCAACTTAACCATTCTAGCACAATCTGAATATAAGACACCTTCTCTTTGTAGTTTTTTATAAAGATGATCTGTGTATTGTGAATTGCTATCAGAAATTGCTGCATTATAAATGTTTATACCCTTGGGATCAATGGACATTTCCTTCATGCTGGCTAAAATACGATCTTTTTTACCAATAAGAATTGGTTCACCATAGCCATTCTCATGCCACATTGATGCAACTCTTATCATTTCTGGCTGCTCACCTTCAGCAAAAATAACTTTTTTAGGTGATTTTACCAATTTGTCGAAAGCAAAGCTTAAGCCATTGACGGTAGGATCTCTTCTGGCTTGAAGCTGCTTAGCATAAGCGTCAAAATCTGTAATTGGCCGTTTAGCAACGCCACTTTTTACAGCTGCCTTTGCAACTGCAACTGGTATTGTTGAAATTAACCTGTCATCAAAAGGTGTTGGAATAATATAATTTGGGCCAAATTTCATATCTTTACCACCATAAGCTTTTACAACTTCAGCAGGAACATGCTCTCTTGCTAGCTGAGCAATAGCATGAGCTGCTGCAATTTTCATTTCTTCATTAATAGTTGAAGCTCTAACATCTAAAGCACCTCTAAAAATATAAGGGAAGCCCATAACATTATTAACCTGATTTTCATAATCACTACGACCGGTAGCAATAATTGCATCTTTACGCACTGATTTTGCCTCTTCTGGAGTAATTTCTGGATCAGGATTAGCCATAGCAAAAATAATTGGATTATCAGCCATTGATTTAACCATATCTTTTGTCACCGCACCTTTTACTGAAAGACCTAAGAATACATCAGCATTTCTCATAGCATCATCAAGAGTTCTATCTTTTGTATTAGCAGCGTGAGCCTCTTTCCATTCATTCATTCTTTCGGTTCTACCTTTGTAAATTACACCCTTTGTGTCACATAAAATTGCATTATCGTGAGGTAATCCCATCGCTTTTAAAAGCTCTAAACAGGCTATGCCAGCAGCTCCGGCGCCATTAACTACCACTTTAATGTTTTCAATTTTTTTATTTGAAAGATGTAAGGAGTTAATAATTCCAGCAGCAGAAATTATAGCTGTTCCATGTTGATCATCATGAAAAACTGGAATATCCATAATTTTACGCAATTCTTTTTCAATAATAAAGCATTCTGGAGCTTTAATATCCTCAAGATTAATACCACCCCAGCTTGGTCCCAAATATTTAACAGAATTAATAAATTCTTGTGGATCCTGAGTGTCAACCTCAATATCAATTGAGTCAATATCAGCAAATCTTTTAAATAATACTGATTTTCCTTCCATTACTGGCTTACTAGCTAACGCCCCTAGATTACCAAGACCTAAAACCGCAGTTCCATTAGAAATTACTGCAACATAGTTGCCCTTTGCCGTATAATCATAAGCAAAATCAGGATTTTTTGCTATTTCTTGACAAGGAATTGCAACGCCCGGTGAATATGCTAAAGCAAGATCTCTTTGCGTGTTTAGAGTCTTAGTAGCATTCATCTCAACCTTTCCGGCTTTACCGTTTTTGTGAAAATCTAAAGCTTCTTGATCTTTATTTTTAATTGCTGCCATAATTAATGATTGTAATATTTAATATAATTTTTAGAATTAGTGCTATTGATATTAGTTTTATCAACAAAAAACACCATTTTAAATTTAATGAATATTATATTATTAATTAATTTCTAATAAGTCAAATCTAAATGCTAAAATCACTAAAAATAAATAGAGAAAAGTTATTTAATCACTTTTTTGACAGGGCCGAAGATAGAAAAATAAAATATCTTGTATTTCATCATATCTGCGATCAAAATCTAGAAAAAGCCATAGACAATTTGAAACATCATCAAGTTAGCGCTCATTATATAATCAATGATGATGGTAAAATATTTCAATTAGTAGAAGAAAATAATATCGCGTACCATGCCGGAATTAGCTATTGGAGTCAAGAGGAAAACATCAATAAATCATCAATTGGTATAGAATTTTTCAGCAAAGACCCTTATAAGATAGGATTTAGTAAAGAGCAAATTAATTCTGCTATTATTTTAGCGCAAAATATTGTAAAAAAATATCAAATATTACCAAAAAATATAGTTGGACATAGCGACATTGCCTACGATAAAGAAACTGGATTTTTAAATAGAAAGGACGATCCGAGCTTTTTATTTAACTGGAAAGAATTTGCCAAAAATAATATTGGCATTTATCCAATGTCTCAAAATAATACAGTTAATGATAAAATATTGTATAAATTTGGAAATAAATGTATCAAAATAAGACAAATTAAGGAAAAACTGTATAATTTTGGATATAGAGTACAAAATATCAATGATGAATTTGATCAAGAATTTCTAAATCTAACTATTATTTTTAACAGAAGATTTAATCCACAAAAATACCAAGAAAATAAGGAATTTTGGCATCAATCTTCAAGTAATATTATATCTTATTTTGATAAATAAATTTATAAATATCGCAAACTTAAACTTATAAATTCTCTATTCTGATGATATTTATATTGTCAATTTGACCTGAGTTTTGAAATTGTTCAATATTTTGATTTAAAGCAGATTCTTCAATATTATTAATTTTTAAGGCATAAATTAGATTCTCTTCGTCTACTTCTTTAATAATAGACTGAGAAATAATACCAGAGTCAGCAAATAAATTTTCTAAGAAAGAGTCATCTTTAGCAAAATTTTTATCAACAGTAAATCTAAAATAATAATCACCTACCCTTTCTGCAATATCGGCAGTTGTAACTGATTTAAGATCCTTAACATCGCAGCCAAACGGGAAGCTGCTGCAATTATTGGAAATATCAAGAATATCAGCAACGACAGCACTAGCAGTGGGCTTAGCACCTGCCCCTCTGCCAACTTGAAAATTCCATTCTGCATTATTACCAAGACTTAAAACAGCATTGTAAGAATCATTTACCGCAGCAATCTCGTGACCCTTCTTAATTAAAGCTGGATAAACTGATTGTTTAATTTTATTTTCATTGATATCTTCAAAAACACCTAAAGATTTAATTTTATAGCCAAATTCACCGGCAAATCTAATATCGTCAATTGAAATTTTAGTAATGCCTTCAATATGTAGGGCATTAAAATCTAATTCACTATTTTTAGCAATTGATGAAAGAATGGCCAATTTATGAGCAGAATCAATATTTCCAATATCAAAAGTTGGATCAGCCTCAGCATAACCAAGCTCTTGCGCTTGTTTTAAAGCAACATCAAAATCAAGATTATCTTCCTCCATTTTAGTTAAAATATAATTACAAGTACCATTTAAAATACCATATATTTTACTAACTTTATTAGCAATTAAGCCTTCTTTTAATGATTTTAAGATTGGAATTGCCCCAGCAACAGCCGCCTCAAAACATAAAGAAACATTACTTCTAGCAGCCAGATCAGCAAGCTCTGATCCATAAACTGCAATCATTGCCTTATTTGCTGTAATGAAATGCTTGCCATTTTTTAAAGATTTTTTACATAATTCATAAGCCACATCATCACCGCCAATTGTTTCAATTATAACGTCAATATCTTCAGCCTCAGCTAAATCAAGTGTATTTTCGTAATATTTAATCTTTGATTCATCAACAAAATCTTTTTTACTTCTAGAGGATACAGCAACAAGATTAATCGATTTACGCGATCTTTTATTAATTAGCTCTAATTCTTTGGTTAAAATATCGTAAACTCCACCACCAACAACTCCTAGACCAGCAATTGCAACATTTAAAGATTGTTTCATAAATTAAAAATTAAGATTAATAAAATTTGTTTTTTTTAATTATTTTTAAATATTAATTAAATTCAAGTTGTTTTTTTATTTTAAATTAATAAGATCTATATTTTATACCAATTCCCAAATTTAAAGTTATTTTAAATAATAAATAATTTAACTTTAATGAATAAAATAAGATTAATATAAAATGACTAAGAAAAATTATTATCCCCAAGCTGATCAAAATTTTAATTTCAGCAAATCAGAAGAAGAAATATTAAAATTTTGGCAAGATAATAAAATATTTGAGCAGTCAATAGCAAATCGTGATTTTTCTAATATTGAAGATGAAGAAGATAGTGTTTCACCAAAGACCTGCTGCTCAGATCCTAATCATGATCACAATAAAATTGAAAATAATGAATTTGTTTTTTATGACGGACCGCCATTTGCCAATGGCCTACCTCATTACGGACACCTCTTAACCGGCTATATTAAAGATATTTTTGCTCGCTATCAAACTATTAAAGGTAAAAAAGTTGAGAGAAAATTTGGCTGGGATACACACGGCCTGCCAGTTGAAATGGAAACGGAAAAAACTATTGGTGTATCTGGCCAAATAGCGATTAACGAATTTGGTATTGGTAATTTCAATAAATCTTGCCAAGAATCCGTTATGAAATATGCAACAGATTGGAAAAATTATGTTAATAGACAAGGTAGATGGGTTGATTTTGATAATGGCTATAAAACTATGGACACAAATTACATGGAATCAGTTTTATGGGCCTTTAAAGAGCTGCATAATAAGGGTTTAATGTATGAAGATTACCGTGTTGTACCTTATTCCTGGAAATGTCAAACACCTTTATCTAATTTTGAAACAAAAATGGATAATTCTTATCGCCAAAAAGAAAGCAAAGCCTTAACTGTTAAATTTGAATTAGAAAAAGCTCCAGAATTTTTAACAAAATACCAAAATAATAAAATATTCCTCATAGCTTGGACAACTACGCCGTGGACATTGCCTTCAAATTTAGCAATTGGCGTCAATAAAAAAATTGACTATGTTGCCATAAAACATAATGATGAAATTTTAATTCTAGCTCAAAGCGCTATAGCTAAATATAGTAAAGAATTTGGTCAAGAGATTGATATTTTAAGCAAAATTAAAGGTTCAGAACTAGTAAACCTTAAATATCAGCCACTTTTTCCTTATTTAAAGGGTAATGACAAGGTAAAAGCATCTAAAAATAGCTTCACTATACTTCATGGCGACTTTGTCACAATAGAAGAAGGAACAGGAATTGTTCATCTGGCACCGGGTTTTGGTGAAGATGATCAACTTTTATGTAAATCAAATAATATTCCAACATTATGCCCAGTTGATGCTGGTGGTAAATTTACCAATGAAATGTTTGATATAGAAAATCTATCAATTAAGCAAAAACAAGTTTTTGAAACTAATGACGATATTATAAAATATCTTAAATTACAAAATAATTGGTTAAAAACTGAGCAATATCTACATAATTATCCCCACTGCTGGCGAACTGACACGCCGCTAATCTATAAAGCAGTTAGTTCTTGGTATGTTAAGGTAACCGACATTAAAGAAGATCTAATCAAGGCTAATCAAGAAATTAACTGGATTCCAGATCACATTAAAGATGGTCAATTTGGCAAATGGCTTGAAGGTGCTAGAGATTGGTCAATTTCTAGAAATCGTTTTTGGGGTTGCCCTGTTCCAGTTTGGAAGAGTGACAATCCAGAATTTCCAAGAATTGATGTTTATGGCAGTTTAGAAGATTTAGAAAAGGATTTTGGCAAATTACCTCTTGATGAAAATGGTAAAGCAAACTTACATCGCCCTTATATTGACGAATTAACCCGCCCTAACCCTGATGATAAAAGCGGAAAATCAAAAATGGTGCGCGTTACCGATGTTCTTGATTGTTGGTTTGAAAGCGGATCAATGCCTTACGCACAAGCACATTATCCTTTTGAAAATAAAGAATGGTTTGAAGATAACTTCCCCGCGGATTTTATTACAGAATATGTTGCCCAAACACGCGGCTGGTTCTATACTTTAGTAGTTTTATCAGTAGCTTTATTTAAAAAACCACCATTTAAAAATGTTATTTGTCACGGCACAATTTTAGATGAAAAATCACAAAAACTCTCAAAAAGACTAAAAAACTATGCTAATCCTTTAGATATTTTTGATAATTTTGGTAGTGATGCAATGCGTTTTTATATGGTTTCAACCCCAGTTATGAAGGGTCAAGAGCTTAGAATTGATAAAGACGCAAAAGCAATTAAAGATAGTCTAAGACTACATATAAAACCATTAATAAATGCTTATAATTTCTTTTGTCTTTATGCTAATT
>ERZ807291.5195-NODE-5195-length-16533-cov-8.045394_pt1 | contig 16533 bp, 9 predicted proteins | sample MGYA00521257_ERZ807291 | MGnify/ENA primary metagenome ERZ807291 (study PRJEB31413, sample SAMN03169783) | marine metagenome | biome: Marine; feature: Water; material: Subsurface seawater | place: North Sea | collected 2011-04-28 | depth 1 m m ... | reverse complement strand
TTGCTGGTTGCTGGTTGCTGGTTGCTGGTTGCTGGTTGCTGGTTGCTGGTTGCTGTTGATTCTAATTCACGTTGAGTTGGAATAATTTAACATTAGTAGTAATCATTTAAATTTTTTTTTTCAATTTTTTTATATAAAATAAGATTTATATTACATAATCATCCATATACTCCCAATTATCTCTATTTGGATCTTCATCTTCGAGTTCATTTAATATTCTTTTTATTCTGTCTGGATGATATGCTTTTTTCACGAATGATTCAAACAAATGCTCTTGAACGAACTTCTGTTTATTTATTCTTAATTCAAATAGTTCTTTTTCTTTTGTAAATTTATTTATACTTATATCATACCAACTCCAAGGTTTATCTATATTATTTTTAATATCTTCTATCGATATATTTGAATTTTGACTTATAAAATTCCATGACCAAATTTTATCTTGATTATTATTAATAAAATCAATTGTTAGATTTGGATTTAACACTATGAATCTTGGATGCCATGGCTTATCAATATAATTTTCAATATCTTGCATTGTAATATTTGGATGTTGACTGATAAGATACCATCGCCATTGTTTATCTGGATATTTTTCTGTCCATTTTATGGTTAAATTTGGATTTTTACTTAAACTTCTCCAATTCCATTTTTTATCTATATATTTCTCAATAAAATCGAGAGTTATAGAAGGATTAGTACTTATAAGATTCCAATTCCAATCATTATTTGGATATTTATCAATATATTTCATCGTTAAATTTATATTATTACTAATAGTTTGCCAATCCCATGGTTTATCAGGATTGCTTTCAATATGCTCCATATTTATATTTGAATTTTGACTTATATACTTCCAATTCCATGGTTTATCAGGGTATTTTTCAATATCGCGTATAGTTATATTTGAATAACAACATATAGTATCCCAGTTCCATTGTCTTGGATGTTTAACAATATATTCTATAGTTAAATTAGGATTTTTATATATATGTCTATAATCCCAAACAATCGTTGGATTTCTTTCAATAAAATCCATAGTTAAATGAGGAGATTTACCTATATAAAACCAATCTAGTTGTTCATCTTTATATTTTTCAATAAATTCAAGATTAACAACATTTGGATTATTACTTATAAACAACCAATCCCATGATTTCTCAGAATATTTATCAATAATTTCTAATGTTAAATTTGGATTGTTGCTTAGACCAAACCAATCCCATGGTTTATCTATATTTTTTTCAAATAATTCCATAGTTACATTTGGATTTTTACTTATATTACCCCAATCAATTTTATCTTCATGTTTAAGGATAAAGTCAAACCAATAGTCGTTCCAATTCATTTCAATAACATCAAAATAAATATAGATATTATTAATTTTTAATAACTATAATAATCAACTTTTTCAATAAAATAACATTTTATATTACATAATTTTAAATCTCATTCAATATTTTTATATTAATAAAATTGAATTATTTTGTTATTTATAGAAATAATAATATAATATAAAAATGGCATTCAATATATCAGAAAATGAGGCGAAAACTTGCAAAGAATGGCAAGATAAAGATATATTTAAGAAAACACTTCAAAAAAATAAAGGTAAAAATAAATTTACATTTTATGATGGTCCACCATTCGCTACAGGAAATCCACATTATGGGCACATCTTAGCAGGTAGTATCAAAGATACTATTACTCGACACGCTCAATTTAAGAATTTAGACGTTGAAAGACGAGCTGGATGGGATTGTCATGGGTTACCAGTAGAGTATGAGATCGAAAAAGAACTTGGTATTAAAAATTATGATGAAATTATTAAATATGGATTAAAAAATTATAATGATGCTTGTCGTAATATTGTACTAAGATGTTCAGATTATTGGAAACAGTTTATGACTAGATTTGGTAGATGGATTGATTTTGAAAATGATTATAAAACAATGGATTTTGATTTTATGCAATCAGTATGGTCTGTTTTTAAAGATATGTGGGATAATAATCTTGTATATCAAGGATTTAGGGTTATGCCATATTCTACAGCATGTGGTACCCCGTTGTCAAATTTTGAAGCTAATTCAAATTATAAGTTAGTAAATGAGGAGTCAGTAATTGTTAAATTTAAATCAAAGACAAAAGATTATTCTTTTTTAGTTTGGACTACTACACCTTGGACTTTACCAAGTAATATGGTTCTTTGTGTGAATCCAAATTATGAATATTCAGTTTATGAATTAGAAGAAGAAAAATACTTAATTTGTGATACTTTGGTTAATGATGTATTTGGTGAGGGTAAAAAAAAGAAGCTTCCTAAAAATCTTAATAAACTAGAATCATATAAAGGTAGTGAATTAGTCGGGGAAGAATATGAACCTATTTTTGATTTTTATGATAACATGATCCATAAAGTAGTGAGTGATAATTATGTAACTGATTCGTCAGGTACAGGTATTGTTCACATTGCACCAGCATTTGGAGAGGATGATTTTCGTCTAAGTGTTGATAATAATGTAATTACATCACATGGAGAAGGAATGCGTTGTCCAGTAGATAGAAATGGTTGTTTTACAGAGCCATTAAGTGAAGAATTTATTGGTAGAAATGTGAAGGAATGTGATAAAGATTTAATTACATTATTGAAAGATAATAATAAATTGTTCCAGCGTATGAATACATCACATCAATACCCATTTTGTTGGAGATCAGATACTCCTCTGATCTATAAAGCGGTTCCTAGTTGGTTTGTTGAAGTAACAAAAATTAAAGAAGATATGATAAAAAATTGTGATAAAACAAATTGGGTTCCCGATCATGTAAAATCGAAAAGATTTAAAAATTGGTTAGTTGATGCAAAAGATTGGGGTATTTCTCGTAATAGATTTTGGGGAACTCCCATGCCTATTTGGAGTGATGGTGATGAATATATATGTATTGGTACTGCAAAGGAACTTGAAGAATTCGCAGGTCTTGAAGAAGGTAGTATCAAGGATATTCATAGAGAGAATATAGATGATATTAAAATAAAATCACCAGTTACTGGTAATATCCTTTCAAGAGTTGAATATGTTTTTGATTGTTGGTTTGAATCAGGTAGTATGCCATTTTCAAGCCAAAATTATTATCTAAATAAAGATGTGAATTTTCCAGCTGATTTTATAGCAGAAGGACTAGATCAAACTCGAGGATGGTTTTATACATTACTTATTATTGGAACTGCACTTAAAAATATTGCTCCTTTTAAGAATGTAATTGTAAATGGTTTAGTATTAGCAGAAGATGGGAAAAAAATGAGTAAACGTTTAAAGAATTATCCAGATCCAATGGATGTGATTAATAAATATGGATCAGATGCACTTCGTTTTTATTTAATTTCATCTCCTGCAGTAAAAGCGGAAGGTATTCGTTTTAAAGAATCTGGATTAGATGAAATATTAAGAACAGTTACAATTCCATTAATTAATTCATATAAATTTTATAATGAACATAAAACAAAGATAGAGATAAATAAAGAAACAGATATTTCATTTGATAGTTATATTTCTAATAACATATTTGATAAATGGATTATTTATAAATTTAATGAATATAAGAAAAATATTATTAATGATATTGATAATTATATTTTGTACAAATTACATCAAAGAACTCAAGAATTTGTAGAAAATTTAAATAATGTTTACATTAAATTAAATCGAGATAGATTAAAAGGTAAAGTAGATGCTGAAAATTCACATCAATCGTTAAAGACATTATGTAGTGTATTATATAATTTTTCAATTCTAGCTACAAGTTATTTACCTTATTTTAGTGAATATCTTTTTCAAAAATTGACTAAAGATATGGGATTTGAATATGAAAGTGTACATATGTTATCCTATGATAATTTCACATTACCAGATATTAACCATCAATTAGAATTTACTAAAATAGAATCTTTGAATGTGGTAATCGATCTAGTAAGAAATATTAGAGGTACATATGGGATAAGTACCAAAATTCCTGTTATGGATATTCTAATTTGTACTAAAGATAATATTTATAAAGATTTGTTAAGTGGATTCGAGAATTATATTTTACAAGAAACAAATATTCTTGATTGTATTAATTATGAAAATATTAATAATTATAGTAGTGTACAACATATATTAGATTCTGGAAAAATTGGAAAGAAATTTAAAAAAGAGACGCATGATGTACATCAATACATTAAATCATTGTCAGAAGATGATTTATCTAATAAATTAATAGACAATACTCTAGAATATGAATTAGATAATAGTTACTTTAATGTAATACGAAAAATTAGAGAATTACCGGGATATAAAAATGCAATTAGTAGTAATAGTGAAGTAATTGTTTATGTTAATTCAATACAAAATGAAGAAATTAATAAAAGATATATTGCAAAGTTGCTTGCATCAGAAGTACAAAAACTACGAAAAGATTCTGGATTGAGACCTTGGAATAAAATAAAAGTGAATTTTTCAAGTCCGGAAGATATGATTAAAATGGTATTTAGTGAATATAATGAATATATTACTGATATTATTGGATATCCAATTTTAATTAATAGTGAAATAAATTGTAAATCTATTGATAAAGTAGTTGATATTCTAGAATATACAGTTAAAATTGATATCATATTTGATTCTGAAATAGAATTAAATATTGAATAAAAAATGAAAATATTTTTATTTATGATTAAATGATATATTATTAAAAATGGATTTTAATAAAATATCAGAAGGAGTAATTGAAATAAATAAAGGAACAAATTATGATAATTTATTAGAATATTATAAAGCAATTACTTTTAAATTAATATTCACATGTGAAAGTACAATGTATAAGATCAGTGAAAATGAAAAATTAAAAGCAAATCTATTAAATTCTACAACGAATTTCTTAATTAGCGAATATATGAAACAATTATTTATGGGATTAATGCATGCAGAATTTGATAGCGATATAGATAATCAAATTACTGAAATAATGCAAATAACATCTAATGATCGTGATATGGTTATCAAAAAATGTTTTTCTTTAATAGATAATTTTTATAAGTATCTTGAAAGACCCAGATTAAAAGCATCTGATTATGATAAATATAAAAATAGTTTTATATCAGTATTTAATGATTTTATTCAGTACAATACTGAAGAAATATTAAATATATTTGCAGATGATAAATTTAAATTAGAAACCACATTTGAATTGTCATTAGATAATTTTTAGTTTATTCATCATCCGAATAATAATATGTATCATCATAATCTAAACCATAATTATTTTCTTCGTCATCTTCATATATGAAATTATATTGATTTATGTCTTCTTCATAGTCATAGTAATAGTAATAGAAATCAACCATTATATATTAAATTATTATATTTAAAATTTTTTTAAAACTTATATATTCATTATATATATATAATAATAATGTATTCAATTAACGGTACTTATATTAATAAAAAAAAATATGAGCATATGGCTGATATTGCAGGAATGCCAATAATAGATAAAGATGCAATAGCTGAAGAATCAGATAGAAGAGGAACATCAGTAAAAGGTGATAACATAGATTATTCTGAAAAAACAGGTGGAATAGAACAAACTATTGATGTAGAAAAAAATGTAAATATTATTGATGATTCTCAATCTTATGGTGAAAACATTGAAATAATAGATAAAATTACTCAAACAGTTGTAAGTGAAGAGATTTCAACTGAAAGAAAAGTAACTAAAGAAAGTTCAATTACAAGTTCAAGATCATCTAAAGGAATAGATAAAAATGCAAATGATGTTGTAACATTTTGTGAACACTGTGGTAATGAGAAATGTACTTTAAAATTATCATTTGGTGATTATCCAGATTTATCACAAAAAAATATAGATATTAATGGTCCTAATGGCATATCTAGTATTATGATTCCATCAGAATTTAGTGTTATAATATATTCAAAGAAAAATTATGAAGGAATAAAATGGAGAATCAATGGACCAAATAAAATAGGATGTTTAGTACATTTTGGGTGGAATGATACTATAGCTTCTTGTAAAGTATTAAAAACTGCGTCACTTATGACATTTGGTGTCGAATGTGGTTTTAGAGGAGAGGAATTAGAACTAGGTCCGGGAGGTTATCCTGATTTAGGAGAATATGGATTTAATGATAAAATATCATCATTAAGAATAGGATCAGATTTAAAAATACAAGTTTATTCCGGTGAAAATTACACTGGAAATAGTCAGGAGTATGATGGACCACAAACAATTAATTGTTTAATATATAGTGGATGGAGTAATAGAATTAAATCAATTGTGGCCAAATCTAAATTTGATTCATCTCCTAAAAAAATAGATTTATCAAAGGAAGATTGGATTAAACATTATAATTCAAGTCCTAATAAGATAATTAAGAGAGAATGTCAGGATTGTTCAGGGGAATATCAAACAATTTACTATAAGAGATTAACTCCAATAAATAAATTAACAAAAAATAATAGTGATTTAAGAGATTTATTTTTAAGTAATTGGTTTAGTGAAGGAAATATTTTAAATCAAGATTTTGAATTGAATTCTAGTTATAACGATTTAGTTAATGAACCTATACCAGAAAGTCAAATTCCTAAAATGAAGATAAGTTCAGTATATTATGGAGAAAATTGTGAAACAGAAATAAATAATGGTACTACTTTAGAAGATATAAAAAGTAAATGTGATAATAAATCTAATTGTGATTATCTAATTGACCATAATATTATTGGTGATCCAAGTGTAGGGTGTCAAAAAGATTATAAAGTAAATTTTAAATGTGGAGATGAACAACAAGATAGATATGCTTTTCAAAAGAAAGAAGCAAGTGGGCAAATATTAAATTTAACTTGTGCTAAGTCAGATAATAAATGGAATTTTTGCAATTATGACAATCCAACAGTAGGGTTTCCTAGAGATTGTGGAAAGAAACAAGCTGTAACAAATCAATGGAATACAATTGATGGAATTTCTGCAAAATCCAAATATAGATTTAGTATAGAAGTTGGTAAAAATGTATGGCATACCGTATATCAGACTCCAGAGTTTTTAGTTCCATTTGATGATTTTAATATTGTTACAGGAGAAGATGCAAGTAAAGATAAAGATCCTAATTCATTATATGGACCAGATTCAATTTATGTTTATGTTAATGATAGAGAATTTACATTTAATGGTGATTATATGAATGTACCAAATGAAGACAAATTTAATTTATCAGACGAATATACAATTATGTGCTGGGTATATAAAACAAGAAATACTGGATGGACAAGAATTATTGGTAAAGCTTGGTGGGGTGCACAAAATAATGGGTTATGGTTAGGAGGTAGAAATGAGTTAGTCCAAGAAACATATAATACAGGAGGATATCAAAGCATGCAATGGGGACCCAGTCTTCCATTAGGAACATGGAATCATATTGCAGGATCCTTTAAAGCAAATGGTGGAGAACAAAAATTATATTTAAATGGAAAATTAATCACTACTACTATAATTAAAGGTAATGCATTACAAAATAGTGAACCATTTCAAATAGGTGGATGGTCAGAACGTCCGGGCGAAGGATTGTATGGTATGACTAAAAATATTGCTGTTTATAATATTCAGTTGAGTGATGAACAAATCAAGGCATTGGCACTCAAACATGATCTACCAGTATCTGGTGTTCTAAATAAGAGTGGTCAAATACAATCAGCTGATAAGGGTCCTCCAACAGTTGAAACAAATTTAACTGCATTAAATTTACCAGGAGAAGTTTTATGGCATTATGTTAAAGAAAGAAATATTGATGATAATAAGTTTTTATGGTCTGGAAAAATATATAATTGTATGAAAGGTCAAATAGGTTGTGGTAATGATTTTGTTGATGAAGGTGGATCTAGACATAATGCAATAATGTTTTTAGGAGATAATGAAGAGTTACCTGTAGGATGTGTAACTGTAACAGAAAATAAATATGAATATAAACAAATTGGTTCTGATATATCAGAATTAGATTATGTTTTAATAGAAGTTAATGCAACAAATGATGCACATATTGCATTAGGTGAGGATACAAATCATAATGGAAAACATTATGAAATAGTTTTAGGTGGATGGGGAAATAATAAATCAGTTATAAGATCACAAAATCAGGGACCTAGTTTAATTGAACATACAGAAAAAATATTTGGTAAAAATTTGATAAATGGATTACAATATGATTATTATAATGTTAAAAGTTCAAATGGTACATTTGATAATAGTCCATTTAAAACAGAAATAATTAATTCAACAATAAATTATTGGTGGAACACTGGAATTGTTTTAAATTCTAATAAATCTGACCATATTGGTTTACATGTTAATGGATTTATAAAAATACCTACAGCTGGTAATTATAAGTTTAAAGTTAGAACAGATGATGGATTTTGGTTAAAGATTGATGATAAGTTTATTATAAATTCATGGTTTCCACAAGCTCCTACTTGGAGAGAAAGTGGAAATGTAAATTTATCTCCTGGAAGTTATAAATTTGAAATAAAATGGTATGAATGGGGTGGACATGCAGATATGGAATTATATTGGAAAGTTCCAGGTAGAGGATGGGAAGTAATTCCTAAAGAAGCATTTAATTTATTTGCTCAAAAACCAGAAAAGTTTTGGATATCGTGGAAAGATAATAAATTACAAGTAGGAAAAGAGCATAAATTAAATGAGAATATATTTTTAGAAAAAGATATTAGTAATTATAATTATAATATTAAAAATTTAATGGTAAGTACTGGATGGGGTTCTACAGGAATATGGAAATTATATAGTGGATCTTGTAATAATAAAAAATTATCAAAAGAGACAGCAGATAAATTGTGTAATAATCCTTGTTACTGGTATGGTAAGGAAGGTAAGGGTAAAGCTAAAAAGGCATTTATTAATAGTAATATGTGTGATTGTTCAAAAGGTGATGATCCATTTGGCTGTCATGAAAAAGATGGACAATGTGCTAAAGCTATAAATTGGGATGTTGTTCCTAGTGAAAAACCAGGAGATACCTCTTTGAGAGATTTTACTAACTCAAAAACATTTGGAATTACTGATACTAAAGAATATAGTGAAAAGTTAGAAGAAGAAGAGAAAAATATTACAAAAATAACACAATATTCTGAAATGTCATCTGAAACAAAACAATTAGATTTAAATATTCCTATTATTCCCGGTAAAAGTAAAAAAAATATAGAATTTCCTATTTATTTTACAGATGATGAATTAAAAAAAGAAGAACAAATAGCAGGACAAAAGTTACAATTAAAAGGGGGACCAGTTGTAATAAATAATATAATTAATAGAATTAATGAAAAGGATATTGAAGAACCACCTCAACAAGATGTTTCAAAAAAAGAAATAAAAACAGTTATTAATATTCCTCCACCTCCACCTCCTCCTGCTGTAAGAAGAGAAAGAAGTGTAAGAAGAGATATTCCTGAAAATGATGATAAAAGTACGGAATCAAGTGGATCAGGTATATCTTCATTATTAATAATATTTGTAATAATTTTAATTTTATTTTTTATTTTCAGAAAATAATTGTTGTATATATATAATATAAATATATATATAATGTATTCAATTAACGGTACATATATTTATTCTAAAAAAAATATTTACGAACACATGACTGATATTGCTGGTATGCCTGCAATAGATAAAGATGCAATAGCTGAAGAGTCAGATAGAAGAGGAACTAGTCAAAGAGGAGAAGGTATTAATTATAGTGAAGAAACTGGAGGTATAACAAGAACTACTGAAGTTGATAAAGAAGTAAATATTACAAATGAATCTCAATCATATAGTGAATTAATTGATATTATTGATAAAGAAACACAAACTGAAGCAAGTGAAGAAATAAAAACTGAAAGAAAAGCAACATTAGAAGAATCATTAACAACGTCTAAAACAACAAAGATATTACCAAGTTTTGATAAAGATGGTGTTAGAGCTTGTAAATATTGTTCTCTTGAAGAATGTCCCTTAACTTCAGCAGTTGGAGATTACCCAGATTTATCGGAGTATTTTGCATCTACAAATAATCCATTTGCTAGTATTAATAGTATATCAATACCAGAAGGATTTACTGCAACATTATATAAAGGAAAAAATTTTGAAGGTGAATCATGGACAATAGATGGTCCTCAAATGATTGGATGTTTTAGACATTTAGAATGGGATGATGAAGCTAAATCTTTAAAGGTAGTAAAAACTGATGGAATAGCCAAATTTGCTTTACATTGTAGTTTCGGTGGTTGGAATAAAGAATATGGGCCAGGAGAGTATCCTAGTGTTAATGCATTAGGTATGACTGGAGGTATATCATCAATTAAATTAGGATCTGATATTAAAATAGTAGTTTATTCTGGTGAAAATTTTAGTGGTGATAAAAAAGAGTATGATGGTCCAACTACAGTTAATTGTTTAGTTTCCCATGGATGGAATGATAGAATTAATTCAATACAAATTATCTCAAAATCTGCATCTAGGATTGTAAATGTATCTGAAAGTGAATGGACTAAATATTTGGAAGAAAGTCCTAATAAAATAATAAAAAGAGAATGTCAAGATTGTGATAGTAGTCATAAAACAATCTATTACAAAAGACTTACACCATTAAGTAAACTAACTGCTAATTCAGGATTAAAAGATTTAATGTTAGATAATTGGTTTAGCCAAGGTAATATCTTAAATACTGATTTCCAGTTATATAGTTCATATAAAGATGCTGTTAATAAGAAAAAAACTTGTGATGATTCTGATTATTTATCATCTATTAATATGAAATCATTCGCTGGAACATATGATGTATGGTATAATAGAGAGAAAAGAACTACTGATATGAATCTTAATTGTGATGGAAGTTTAAGTCAACCTGGAATTTTTACAGATAGATTACATTCTGAAAATGTAAAAAATAAATGTTCAACAGATTGGGATTCAGATAAAACATTATTTATTGAAAAAACACATGGTGCAAATAAATATGAATGTGTTAAAATTGATGGGAATAATTTAATTGGTAGTCATTATACATATTTTGAAGCATATTGGGGTAATATTGAATATAGACGTCAAGCAGCAGATCAAAAAATTGGTATAATTGAATTTCCAGCTACAACTACTTCTGAATTCACTCATACAATTTTTATAAAATCAAGCACTATTACTAAAGTTGAAACATCTGGAGTAATATATGATACTAAAAAAAATATTTCATTAAATGGCTATAAAATATGGAGAGATCGAGATTATAAATTTAGTGATATACCAAGTGAGTTAAATGGAACTTTTGAATGGTATTTACAAGGGCCACATAAAGCAATTAGTGCTGGTACTAAAATAAAATTACATTTGTATAATGCTAAAGTTAATGATGAAATATATGTAGTATTTCACAGTCACCATAATAGTGTAATAAGAAATGGTGGTTGGAATAATTCATTACAAGGTATAGGTTTTAGTTTAATAAATAAAAATAAACCAACATGGACAATAGAACCAATGGAGTCACACAAATATAATTTACAAGAAAAGGATTTAATGCCAATACAAAAACCAAAAAATAATTGGAAGTTTTGTAATTATGATGATCCTGGCGTTGGTTTTCCTAGAGATTGTGATTTAACTCAATTTAAAGGTTGGCAATGGAACTCTACAAAAAGAAATAATGGCAGAAGTAAATTTAGATATAGTATAGAAATAGGAGATAATCAATGGTTGACATTATACCAATCAGGTAATTTTACAGTTCCACCAGGTGATACAAATTTATCTACAACTAACCCTGAACCAGAAAATAGCAGCTTAGAAGATGATGAAAACAAAAGTATTTATCTATTTTATGATCCAAAAGAATACTCATTTGATGGATCTAAAAATATGATTGCTTCTGAATCTCCTAGATTAAAAATTACAGATGAATTTACAGTTATGGGTTGGGTTTTTCAATCTTCAAGAAGTACAGATTGGGTAAGAGTTTTTGGTAAAGGTATGTGGACCAATAGAAATTATGGTGTTTGGGTACATCCCGATGGTAGATTGTTAAGTCAAATTTATGGTCCATCATATAAAACTCATAGAAATCATAATGGTATTTGGCCAGGGCCAAAATTAGAATTAAGTAAATGGACTCATTTAGTATGTACATTTAAAAAAGATGATAGAATACGAATGTATGTAAATGGTGAATTAGCTGGACAAAATTTATTGGATGGTTCTCCATTTATAGATAATGAACCATTCACTGTTGGTGGTGCTGATTTTCATACTTATCTAAAAGGAGCAGTTAAACATGTCGCATTTTTTAATGAAGCAATGGGAAGTGATAAAATTAAAGAAATATCAAAAGATCATACTAAAGAACTTACAACAATATTAAAGGAAGATGGAACATTAGAGACTACTCAAAGTACAGAAAATAGTAAAATAACTGATATTTCTGCTTTACCACTCCCTGGTGAAACATTATGGCATTATGTTAAAAATCGTAAACCAAATGAAAATAAATATTTATGGTCAGGAAGAATATATAATTGTATGAAAGGTGATAAAGGATGTGGTAATAATTTTATAGATGAAGGCGGATCTAGACATAATGCTTTATTATTTTTAGGTGATAAACAATCATTACCTCAAGGATGTACAGTTTTAACTGGAAATGAATATAAATATAAACAAATTGGTTCAGACATATCGGAATTAGATCATGTTTTAATAGAAGTTAATGCAACAAATGATGTACATATTGCATTAGGTGAAGATACAAATCATAATGGAAAACATTATGAAATAGTTTTAGGTGGATGGAGTAATAATAAATCAGTTATAAGATCACAAAATCAGGGAGGAAGTTTAGTACAACATACAGAGAAGATATTTGGTCAAGATTTAGTTAATGGATTATTGTATAAATATTATGTAGTAACTAATTGTAATGGTACATTTGAGAGTCAACCTTATAAAACAGAAGTATTAAATTTAAGTGCTCAACGATCTGACTTTTGGTGGGCAAGTGGAAATGTTTTAAATTCTGGAAGAAGTGATCATGTTGGGTTAAATATATCAGGATTTATTACTGTTCCTAAATCAGGTAATTATAAATTTAAAGTACAAACAGATGATGGATTTAGAATGAGAATATCAGATAATTATGTTATTAATTCATGGTTTCCACAAGCTCCTACTTGGCGAGAAAGTGGGTATGTTACTTTAGAACAAGGGACATACAAATTAGAAATAGAATGGTATGAATGTGGTGGATATGCAACTATGCCTATGTATTGGTTAGTACCTGGTGAAGGTTGGACTACTATCCCTTCAACTGCATTAAGTTTATTTGGTCAAAAACCACAAAAATTCTGGATTTCATGGAAAGATAATATGTTAAAAATTGGCAGAGATCATACTTTACAAGAAAAATTATTAATGGAGCTTAATATTAGTGAATACAATTATAATATCAAAAATATATTAGTTAGTACTGGATGGGGATCATCTGGTTCATGGAAGTTATATAGTGGAAGCTGTGATACAAATATATTAACAAAAGAATCTGCAGATAAATTATGTAATAATCCATGTTATTGGTATGGTAAAGAAGGTCGGGGTAATTCAAGACAAGCTTTCATTGACAGTAATATGTGTGATTGTTCTAAAGGAGATGATCCATTCGGATGTCATGAAAAAGATGGAAAATGTGCTAAAGCTATAAATTGGGATATTGAACCAACTATTATTCCTGCATTTACACAATCTAATACATCTTCAATCGCATCTTCTGCAGAATATCAAGAAACTATAAAAGAAGAGGAAAAAAATGAAACTAATATTATTAGAAGTTCTGAAATGACATTTGATACTAAAATATTAGATCCTAACATTTCTATTATTCCTGGTAAAACGCAAGATTACGGTAATGCACCATCTTATTTTACACAAGATGAACTAGATAAAGAAGAGGAAAAAGCTGGAGAAAAATTACGTTTATCAGGTGGTCCAAAAAGAATTGATACTATTATTAAAACAATAAGTATTAATGAAATTGAATATACAGAAGATAATATAGAAAATGATAATAAACAACCTAAAACTGAATCTATTCCATTACCAACAGCACCTCCACCTCCTTCCGCACCACCAGTTACAAGAAGTAGATCATTACAAAGAGAAAGAGAAGTAGAAGATACAGATCCTGTAGAAGAAGCATCTGGAATATCTATGAAAATAATAGTAATAATATTAATATTAATATTAATTTATATAATAAGATCGTGATAAGTTCTGTTTTTGAACACATGTTTATTCATTTATTTTTTGTTGCCCAAAGGCAATAATTAATTCATTTAGAACAAAATATTAATTTATCAATTTTTTAATTTTATAGCTTTTACGATGAAAATCAGTATAACCATATTTTTGTATAGCTTTAATATGATTTGCAGTCCCATATCCCATATTATTTAATAAATCATACTTCTCTAATTCAGGATTATCCTCTACTAATTTTTTTATATATCTATCATGTTCAACTTTCGCTATAATTGATGCCAATGCTATACTTAAATATTTTGCATCCCCTTTAATTATACATTCATGATCTATCTTCTCATTATTTAAATAATAATCTTTAAAACACCTTCCATCAACTAATATTTTGTCAGGTGTTAAATTCAATCCCGTTATGGCATTATGAAATGCTTTATAATTCGCTGGTTGAATACCTTTATCATCTATTTCATCGTGTTCAATATATGATACTGAATAATTTACATGTTTAATTGTATTTTCATAAATATATTCTCTTTTTTTAATACTTAATTTTTTAGAATCATTTATAATATGTTCTATATCTTTTGGCAAACCATCTTTTGGATATAATACCGCTGCAGAATATATACGGCCAAATAATACTCCTCTCGCACATTCATCTACTCCTATTTCTATTTTATCTTTATTTTGATATCTTAACATATAAAAAAATTGATATTATAATTTTTAGGATAAACCGACATATTATATATAAAATGATTGACTTTAGTTATGATGTTATATTTCTAACATTAATTGTATTATTTATTTTTATGAAGTTAAGATCAGTACTTTCAAAAAAATACTCAAAACATGATGCTATTAATTATATTTTAAAACATAGAAAAAATTATAATTTTAGAGATGAAATACTAAATATATATAGGCCACAAATAGGTGAAATAGTTGAAGTAATTACAACGCCATGGGATGGGATGTTTGGCTATGTTACTAGAATGAATGATGAATATTCATATAATATTAAAATTACAAGAACATTAAATCCTTTTAGTAGCTATTTTCCAAAAAATGTAATTAGAAAAGACATGTCAGAAGTAGCTCTAACTATTTAAGAATATAATTTATTTATTTATTAATGGAAGATTTATTACACCTTCGCAATGTAAAAGGAAAGTTAGATACAATGTTTACAATTATTGTATATAATTACAAAAAAGAGGAATTTCTCAATTACTTAGATAAACAATTAGAAATTATAAACAAGATGAAAGATGCATTTAAAAAAAAATTAATTAATGATAGAATTTATGATTTTAAGTTAAATGTTGAAAGTTCTGCACCTGATATGATTAATTTTATATATTTAGTTGGTGATGATTTACATAAATATGAATTATCAAAAAAAGAAATTAAGATATTAACTGAATATAAAATTAGAACTTTATATTATGAATATGATGAAATATTTCATATTGATTATATTGATAAATTATTTAATGATTTTACATTTTATAAAGTTGCCGAGTTAGATAAAAAATGTCTGACTTTTTATGATATGAATAGTACTAAAATTAAAAAAATAAATAGTGAATCAGTAAATAATCAAAATGAATTAGCAGAAATGTCCAGTAATTATGATTTAGTACATGGCAATTCGACGTTATTAAAAAATTTTACATGTAATAAAATTTTTTTTAATAAACGTTTAAATCCAGATGAAATTATTATTGAAATAGAAAAAATTATAATAAATAAAAATCATAAAAAATTAGAAGATTTACTTGATAATATGCTAAATCCAAAATATGATAATAAGATATTTATGGGAGGAATAGAAACAAAGAAATATACAGAAATAAGTCTAATTAAAACATTATTTATACATGAATCTATACATAAGAGATTCCTTAAACATTTTTCAGAATTTATTAATTTCGAAATAATAGAAATTAAAAAATTAACTAGTGGAGATATTTCAGAAAAATTACTTCATGACTATGATAAATGTGTAGGGGAATTATATTATTCTATTTAAGGTTCTATTGGTATAGCAACAATAACTTCAGTAGCATCTGGAGCAGGTGTTACAGTAGGTACTAGGGTTGGTGATTGTGCGAGAGTAGGTAATTGTGTTTGAATAGGTGATTGTGCTGGAGTAGGTAATTTTGTTTGAATAGGTGATTGTGCTGGAGT
>ERZ807291.5191-NODE-5191-length-16538-cov-6.787357_pt1 | contig 16538 bp, 17 predicted proteins | sample MGYA00521257_ERZ807291 | MGnify/ENA primary metagenome ERZ807291 (study PRJEB31413, sample SAMN03169783) | marine metagenome | biome: Marine; feature: Water; material: Subsurface seawater | place: North Sea | collected 2011-04-28 | depth 1 m m ... | reverse complement strand
TTTGAAAACGTAGATTCTACTACTCTCATCAAGAAATGGGAGTGTCCTCATTTATTTCACGAAAGTTGTATTGAACATTGGGATCATGATTGTCCTCTTTGTAGAAATACGAACATTATTCTTCCGGAAATTACTTGGACCCTTTCCCACAATCCAGAATGCCCATTATGGATGAATCAAATTCAATCTTTGGCACATACTGTTTTAGAAAGCAAAATTCCATTGTATCATTCTTTATGGAAAGACCAAGATTGTATTACAAATCAACACAATATGTGTTATTATCAAATGAATCCAACAAATAAAGGGGAAATTATTGGAATATGCGAAGATTGTAATACTTGCCAAAAGTTTGTATAATTGATTCAATCGTTTATAGAAAATAGAAAAAATCGTCTTCGTCTTTTTTGTTCTTGGACTTTTCAATATAATTTGTCACTAAAGGACATTTGGAATAAACATAACTATAACTTCCCTGGTCCAAGACATACGTTTGATTTGTTAATTTGGGTGTACAATATACATCCACCATTTCATCAGCACAATTTTCTTGGATTGTTTTTTTACCAAACAACCACCAGTCATTATAAGTATTCAATTTAAAATCTCTTGTGGTAATACCTATTTTGTTCGCCTGCATTTCCGTAAGTTCTTCGCCAATTTGTTTAATAAATTCTACATAACTTTCTATTTTCGCCTTTTCATCACTAACCCCGTAACTGATTTGATGTTGCATCAAAGTCGAAAGGGGTGTCACGTATCTTTTTTCACATGATTGTAAAATAACGAATCCCATACTGATTGCTTTTTGCGCAATACAAGTAAGATTGTGTTTTTGGATTTCATTCACAATTTTATTTCCTGCGTCAACAGATCCCCCATTCGTGTCCAAGAAAACATACAACTCGGTCTTCGTTGTGCGACGATTTAGATCAAATACAAAATCGGTTGCTAATTTATCATTTATTTCTCCGCGAAGCAATAATGTATTATTTGTGTCCAATAATATGTCTTTAGCACTTGTAAATACAAGTGCCGAACAAAAAAGTAAAGATGTTAAAAATGGAATGAACATTTTACTATAAAGAGATAAAAAATTGCTAAATATACTAAAAATACTTAAACCCTTATATTATACTAATAATATAGAATGAAATCCGTTCTTAATTATAAAAACAGTGTTTATTTTGACTTTCATCGTCAACTATTCAATGAAAATGAATATTCTACATTATTAGAGGAACTAACCGAAAAAGTGTTGCCAAAAATGGAGAATATGAAGAACGGGGATAAAATAAATTTTACAGAAAACCGATCTGTAGAACATATATCGTTACGAGCAAACGCAACCGATTCTTGGTATAAAAAAGAGGTTCAAGAAGTTATGGATGATATAGAATCTTTTGTTCAAGAAGTACATTCCGGAAATCTATTATCATCAACCGGAAAAAAATTTAAAAATATTATTTCGATTGGAATCGGTGGAAGTTATTTAGGTCTAGAATATTTTTATAAATCAATAGAAAATGAAAAAAAAATGAATTTACGATTATTATCAAATATTGACCCACGAAATTTAATAGACTGTTTGGAAGATATTGACCCTGAAGAAACTATGGTTATTATTATATCCAAAACATTCACTACTCAAGAAACTATAATTAATGCTGAATGTGTAAAAGATTGGTTAGTATCAAACATACATGGTGTCGATTCTGAAGTCATTGTTCAAAAACATATGATTGCGGTTAGTACAAATTTAGAAAAGGTTACATCATTTGGCATTTCAAAAACATTTGGTTTTTGGGATTGGGTTGGGGGTAGATATTCAGTATGGAGTGCGGTAGGTATGCTGCCAATCGGACTAACCTTTGGTTTTGATGTAGTAAATCAAATTCTAAATGGGGCGAGAGATGCCGATATTCATTTCTTTAATGAACCTATTGAAAATAATATTCCGATTCATATGGGATTGATTACAATTGATCATATTCAACGTGGATTTTCTTGTCGTGCTATTTTACCTTATTCGCAAGCACTTGAACGTTTCCCGGCACATATTCAGCAAGTTGAAATGGAAAGTAACGGAAAACATATTGATTTCCATGGAAATAAAGTCGAAAAAAGTGGTCAAGTGGTATTTGGGGAACCTGGAACGAATGGACAACATTCTTTTTATCAATACCTCCATCAAGGAACCCAAATAATACCATGTGAATTCATAGGATTTTGTAAGCAAAAAAAAGGTGTATATACAAAACATGGGTCTTCTATTAGTAATCATGATGAATTAATGTGTAATTTTTTTGCTCAACCAGACGCATTATTTTACGGTAAAAATGAAAAAGTTCTTCGTACTGAAGGATGCGATGAAACATTAATACCTCATAAAGTATTTCAAGGTGGGCGTCCATCCACATTATTATTGATGGATGACCTTAGTTCTTATAATCTTGGATTTTTATTAGCAATATACGAACATTATGTAGCAGTCCAAGGATTTTATTTTGATATTAATTCTTTTGACCAATGGGGTGTTGAATTGGGAAAGGAATTGGCACAAAATGTAAAAAAAACGATGAATGGTGACAGTTCGATAGAACTAAATAAATCAACACAAAATATACTCAATTTTTATTTGAAGACAAAATCGTCATAATGTTGTCGGACAATCCATAACAATCATCTGTACTATTATAACAAAAATATGAATAACAATATATACAAAATCCTTTGTTACCAAGGGTTTAATTATTAAATATTTCCGATTTATACCCACTCGTACTAATATCAAACTTGAAACGCATTTTCACAAAACACCTCAAACAAACATACGTATCGATGAGTGAATCGTGTAAATTCAGCGGCGCCTTTGTTTCAAACAAATATTCGTATAATTCCGACAATTTTGGACTTTTGTAATAAGTTTCTCCCTTATTATCTTTACGTTCGATTTTACACACATTTTTGCTTTTGTACATAGTACAATAATTTTGTTTGTTTTCCTCTTTTTCATAAGATGGCAAGAACACATTTTCTACATGAAATGGTTCCAATGATTCGGCATGACGTTTCAATTCCAACTGAATCATACGTCGATCGAAATATATATTGTGCGCAACAATCGTATCACAAATCATATAGTCTTCGCAAAACTCTTTTAACGCTGCATCCATAGATATTCCAGTGTTACACATTTCTCGTGTAATTCCAGTGATGTCTGTAATTATCGAAGAAATTTCTACATGTTGTGGAATATTTATGTATTGATTGTATTCTTTAGATACTCTCCAATTACTCGTTTCAAAGATTACATAACTTAATTGAATTACATGGGGTAATTCTTCAATGGGAACTTCTTCCCCCTTTTTTGGTAAGAGACCCGTTGTCTCCACGTCAAATACCAGGACACGTTTGATGTTTCTACTTTGATTCATTTTCGTATTTTGCTATTCACAACAAAATATGAACTTATATCAATTTTATGCGTTTACGCGATATTTTTTATATATTTCTTGGAGTTTATCATCATCATCATCTTTTGCTGCTTTAATAGACTCGTTATAATAAGAAAATGGTATTTTAGTTTCCTTGTCTTGGACTGAAAGGTTTTTAAACTTTTGTTTATAAATATTGAAATCGCAACTCTCATAATGTTCTACTTCTAAATCATCTAACTTTACCGATTCATTTGTTTCTATTTCACTCTTCATACGATGAGGACCAAAGCAAGATACATCCGATGATACGCGACCCCCGCTTTTTCCATTTGCGTAACTCACACACCCCGAATCCTTCGTTCCACATTTAGCAAATTTCGACGCATTGAAACAATTGTCCTCTTTTCCAGGAATTTTATCGAATTTGGCCTCAATATTTTGTATCCAAAAGGTGCGAACATCTTCGGATAAGTCTTGGACTTTCTTTAAATCTCCTTTTAAAATTTCATCAGAATCAATATGTATCAACCATTGAACATTATTACCATCCAATTTTGCTAATTCGAATGCTTGGTTTACCCATTTGTTTTGTCGTGTTTGGATTTCATCATACTCATTCACTCCTGTTGATTTTCCAACCTTTACTGTAACATCTGGTTGTGATTCTAAATACTCTTCTAAATCAGGGGTTTCTTCTAAACGAATATAAAAATGCTTAATACCCAAGGTGCGGTGTTTTTCTAACCACGTATCTATGTTTTTCGGGTCTTTGATCATTGATACAATTCCTACATCTGAAGAATATTTAGGAGTTGAGTCCAAGAAGTTTTCTTGGATTTCCTTAGATTTCCACATTAAATATTTAGTAACTACAATGTAAAATATAGTTAAAATCGCAAAAATAGCCAAAATAGTTGCAAATAATATCCACGGTTTGTAAAAACGACTTCTTGAAATTTTCATTATCTAACATAAAGTGACAAATAATTTGTTCCTATATTATATATTAAAATGGCTGATCCGAATGTTGATGTTATTCCGCCAAATACGGATCCTGCTATAGATGCTGCTACTCCTATAGATACACGTGTTGTAGGCATGGACCTAACTGCCAATCTAGGCAGTTTAACTACAAACATGGTTGCTATTGCGTGTCAACACCAGATGAGCGATCTATCTACGAGTGCGATAAACAATTTTAAAAAGGATTTGAAGGTATATACATCTGTAAAAATTGTTGGTGCACAAGCAGATGATGTTACAAACTTAAATACAAACGATGGTGGTCTAAGTGACGCTGTAAAATGTCATGTATTAGACTCCGGGGAGAATCGTAATCTAACCGAATCACCAGATAAACTGAATTCTGCGAAATTATTTGCTTTAATTAAAAAGGCGATTTCTAGTGATACTGATATAAGCACTGGAAAAGTTCGTTCGTCTAAACGTACTGATATTGTTGCGTTAGAAAAAGAACTAAAAACACTTTCAAAACTAGATTTAAAATTTGCTGCTGGAATGAATGCTTGTTCACAACTTGTATTTGGTTTTGAATTAGAAGGCGATCAAGTGAAGAGTGTAGTTGGTCGTATTCAATCTGTCGGTTCAGGTCTGACCGGTGATGTCCAAACAGGCGACTTTAACATGGTTCTAGAGGGTGATAAATATATAATTTCTGCCGGTAAGGACAGTGCTCCTATGATTACTACTTTATTGAAGAAAATTCTTGGATTGAAAAAAGAGATTATCGTGCCAGAACCCGAAAAACCTGCTGCTGCTGCTGCTACTGATAATGCTGCTACTGCTACTGCTACTCCTTCTACAAATCTTTTTGATGCTACTGCTGGTACTCTTGGTGGTGGTAAATCAAAACGCAGAAGACATAAAAAGAAGGGTACACGTAAACATAAACCTAAACGCACAATGAAGAAGCGTAAATCATCACGTAGACGTTCTAGCAAAAAATAAATACATATAATTCGAATAAGTAATATATGTATTACATGACATGAAAACAATCATTTTTCCAATATAAAGATTTCCAACTAGGAATCATTTCTCCAAATTGTTCCGTAATGTTTTTCTGTAACGGGTATTGTTCTATAAATTTAGAAATCCCTTTTTTATGAATTAAATATGCTTTATTGTCTATTTGTAACGATAGATCATACAATTCTGTATGATTACTAATGGATTTATTATTCATAACAAAAAACTTGGGAGGCATATACAATTGAATACATTCAGATCCCTTTTCTTCGGCATTTTTTATAATATCTTCATAATTTGCTAGGAATTTATCTATATTCAATAAAATAGAACCATCCAATACAAGATTCCAATCATGATTACTTTTCTCTAAAATTTTATTAAAAAGCAACATATGCGATAAATTTTCACCCAAAACACTTGGATTGTCTTGTAACAAGTTTACATAATTTGTATGAAAGTAATTTTTGTGAACAGAAAAATCTGAAAATATTTGATAATGTTCACAACTTTGGATCCCTGGAAAATATTGTAAGTGAATTTTCTGATTAATAGTATTAAAATTATCAATATGTTTAGAGTTATTCGATTGAACAATCATCCATAATGTAATTTCTTTCATTTATAATAAAAACATAGAAAGTTTTTATATGTTTTTATTATAAATGAGTATTCAGGCAAATAATATACAATATTCCAGTGGAAATATTCAAACCTGTAGTTTAGTAATAGATTCAAAGGTATTCCAAATTCAATATCAAGATGGTAGTTATAACGTCTCCTCTAGTGGAGAAGCAACTGGTGAAAGTGGTGCTCAACCACAACCACCGACTATTGTTGGACAAAATATAGGTCAGGGAGCATCAACCGCCACAGCATCAACAACGGGAACAACCGGAACAGGAACAACCGGAACAGGAACAACCGGAACAGGAACCACCGGAACAGGAACCACCGGAACAGGAACATCAACAACAACCGAAACCACAGAAACACAAAACGATAAAAAAGGTATAAAAAAAATAAGTGCTAGATTATTAAATAGAGAATTATTCAAAAGCAAATAAGTTTACAAAATGTTATGTTACTTATAACTGTTTGGTCCATGTTTCAATATTAGTTTGTTTTTCTTGAAATTGTTGAATAAACGTTAAAACTTCTTGTAACCATTTTATAGAAGTTTGATTATTATAATTCGAAACATCCACGTTTTCGTTTACATTCAATTGTAAAACAGGTGTGTCGGTATTTTCAAACCAATTTTTATGAAAATCATGACATGTTTGTAAATATTCTAAAGTAATTGTCGATTCCCCATTTCGAGAACGTTCTTTTACACGTTCAAAGCAAGTTTCTGGAAGTGCGTCAATATGAATAATTCCGTCTAATTTGAAATTTCCTTCATATTCTTGAAAATATTTATCGTAAATAGTGTACATCAATTGATCCATTAATCCATCACGATGTAACATCTTAGCAAATATATGTTTGTCTGCTTCTAAAGAACGTTCACAAATAATACCCTTACAATTTGGATTTTCTCTTACAATACGCTTTAATTCTTGATATCGGGTTGTAAATGCCATTATCTGAAAAGCAAACGCATATTTTTTTGGGTCTTCATAAAAGTTTGCCAATACTGTTTTTCCATTTTCATCTACAATTGTGTCCCAAATATGAACAGGTTCTTTCAAGAATATCCATCCAGCTTCTTTTTGTAAAACATTCTCTAAATGTTCAATCAAAGTTGATTTTCCGGCCCCAATATTTCCTTCAAGTGAAATTAAAATAGGATTTCCCATATTATAATAAATAACGATTTTTATTATAATTATATAACGGAGTTCTTCAATTCAATTTTATTTAATTTAATTACCTTCTATTTTTGCGAGTTCCTTTTGAACGACGGCGACGGGTGTTCTTTGTCATTTTTTTCATACCACGCTTCATGGTTTTTCTAGTTTTTCGAGCAACACCAACGACAACATTGGCACCCTTATTGTAGACTTTTTTGGCATCTTTTAACGCATCCTTAAATTTATAAGAAGCACTTTTTTTGCGACCATCCTTAAATGTTTTTTTAACAGTATCCAACCAAGTACTCATTTATATAATACTACGAGATAAAAATGAATAGACAAATATACATAAATATAAAAATTATAAAAATAGAAATGGTATTGTCAGATAAACAAAAATGGAAACATATCCCAAATATATCAAAACCTATAAAAATAAAAAGATCTATATCATTTGATACTAGTGTAAACGTCATACTTATCCCGGAAGCAAAAGAATATGAAGATCTGAAACACTTGTTATGGTACAATGACGAAGAAATGTATGAATTTTTAATTATAGAACGAGAATTTCAAAAACAAGAAAAAGAGCAACAACAAAACGAATTAAATAATATGCGCAATGAAGAAATATACACAATTATGTTAAGTTATTAAGCAAAGAATTTTGTAATTGTTTGCATTCCCGTTTGAGAATGTTGAATCTTTGTCAAGAACTTATCGAATAGCAAAGTTTTTACTTTTGCTGAACAATATTTTTCCTTCCTTTTCATAAACAATTCCATGTCACTTATTGTGTTTTCAAGATTGACCATGTCCTTTTTGAATGTTTTTATTGCCCCCGTTTTTTTCTGATAAGACCAAATATGTTCTAACGCTAGTCCAAACAATTGTTGTAATGGTTTCATCAATTGATTTGTAATATAATGACTATAATCAATGGTCAAATCATTTTGTACAATATATTCCGGTGTTTCGATCTTATTGCCCATTAATGCTTTTTTATCCTTGTTGACAACGAATACAAATTTCATACGATCGCCTGGTTTGGGACGATTTCCTGGATCTCGTTTTCCTATTTTTTCAGCAAGAACCCAATGACCAATCTGCATGGGATTTTTATAATCACTACGAAGTGCCTTCGTAATGGCTAATTTTTCCATTGGAACAGTACCTTCAATTAAATTGTTCAATGATTGATATAAATATTCAATCGCGTCTTGAATATTATCGCTTTTCATCAATATGTTCAAAATACCACCGTACGTATCTTTTAAATAATCGCATGAATCGCGACGTTTTAACGATAAACCCATATATTTCATATCGCCTTTATGGGGGTCTTCTTCATACAACATACCTACGTAACGCTTCTTTGAAAGCAAGATAAATGGCATGAGCGTTTTTTCATATTCTAAGCATTGAGGTGCTTTCAAGAATTGTGTACATAAGTTGGCGGCTTCTTGTGCTAATTCAATAGTTATTTCGAGTGCTTTTTGACCCCGTATTTTCTCACCGGTTTCAGGGTCTTCCAAATTAAATGTGAAGAATACGGAATCTGTATCACCATAAATATATTCAGCTCTACATTTCACCAAACCGTAATCTTTTGTTTTGCATACACGGTCCCCATATACCTCTTCAACCATACGTTTCGCATATATAATCATCATACGACCAGTGGCAGTAGTTGATGCCGCAACATCTTGTTCATAAAATGTGGATGTTCTAGCACCACATTGTCCATAAAGAGAGTTTGCTGTCACCTTGTAACCGAGTTGTCGCTTGTCCAAAATGTTCTGCATAAATGGATCGGGTTCTGTCTTAATTTTTTTACGTGTTGCTTTTCGCGCTTTCAACAATTCCTCCAAAATAGATGGCATAATAGATTTTTGATCATCTGGTAATTGTGCCCATCGACACATCTTTTTACCACTAATTACTTTTTCGGCGCGAGAAGTAGGCGTTTTGCGAGTGTATTTGTATGTGTCAAATTCAATGTCAATATATTCATAACCGGGCAAATTGTCGTAAATATAATTACCCTTTTTGTCTTTTTCACCGGTTTCTTTGATCAAGATTCCTGATAAATCATATTCTTTTGACCATACCTTGGAATCATGACTATAATTTTGACTAATCATGGAAGAGGGATAAAGCGACGCATAATCTACACAAGCAACTGGATTATCCATATACATTGAGCATTTGGGTGGCAACACAATTGCTCCTTCGTATCCATCCCCATTTGATGTTTTTTCCAAATCGGGCATCAATGTATCCTTCTCTCTACATTTCTTTGCCACATAACTTGTCAATTTAATACCTTGACCGCGAAATACTAAGAATGAAATAGGAACACTACAAATGCTCGACATCTCAACATATCCAGTTAATACGTCAATTTTTGACATCAAATGATGGACCAAGTTACAATCTTGAATACAATATTTCGCAACAATAGCGCGGTCAGAATCTGAACCATTTGCCAGACGGAAAATATCTTGTGGTGTTACATCGTCTTTTGCCATGCCCCATTTAATATTTTTCTTTGTCGATTCGTCTAATTGCGTTCCACCAATAACAATCACATTGAAGTTTTTGCCATTGTGCTCTTTATTTTCAATAATATCCAACACTTGGAATTTCTTCCCATTTTTATAATAATCGCTAGTGAAACTGCTCAATTCAATATGAAGATAATCGCCAACATGTAACCCCGCCAAATTATTGCTATATAAATCAGTAACTTCACCGTGAACATCATCTGAGCGATGATCCACATGCTTTACACTATCGCTAATATATTGACCGGCCACATCATCTAATTTATACGATGTTAAATTGAAATCGCGTCGAAAGTAAGTATACATATCAATTTGTAACCGTCCAGTTGTTTTATAAAATCGCAAATCATATTCACCGGTTGCCAAAACAATTTTGGTATTTTCAATCGACATTTTGTTCTGAGAATCGACTTTAGCACACATTTCATTCTTCACTCTCGATAGTTTCAAGAATTCCGACGCACAATTGTTCTCTTGTGCTCTACGAAACAGGAACTCGTAATCAAACCCAAATATATTATAACCTATGATGACATCGGGATCCTCCTTTTGAATTAATTTTTGCCAGTTTATCAAAACGTCCTCTTCTGTTTTGACACATTCAATTTGAGCTCCTTTAACATCAGTACATCCGCCTAATACCAAACAATGATTCAAATAGGGTTCCTTTTCTCCATATTTCAAGAAGGTTGAACCTATAAATGTCACTTTATCACCTTCCAAATTGGGGAAAAGTCTCAAAGGATGTCCCATTGGGACACTGTCGTCATCGTCGGGTTGAATCATGATATTCACCACCTTGATCTTGTCTTCACGTTCATATTTAGAACTTAGCAAAATGTCAATTAGTTTATACTTACTATCGGACTTTTTCAAAACGGTTTTCTTCGGTTTCATTTTATTCCAAATCGGAACAGAATCCATTTCTTGATTTTGTGCTCCATTGTCGCCACATGTTTCACTTACTGAATCCAGATGCTCTTTAATTGTTTCAAACGATTCTTCTATATCCAGTCCTTCTGCTGTTTTAAAGTTCATAATTTCGGTAATACATGTTGCCAATAATATTTTAGTAGACGACAACACTTGTTTTTTTGACATAGGAGATTTTGGATAAACTATATCCACATTTTCAAAACTGTCATATCCAAAAGCAGTTAAAATACACCTTTCCAATAATTTGTTCCCATTTTCACTGGTAATTTTTTGTGATGAATTTGCGCGACGCATAAAGACATCGACAATATTCATTGCCAATCTTTTATATGTTTTAATTGGCAGTGGAAAATCGCCGTGACTACTACTCGCCTCAATATCAAAACTACATATTTTGTAAGGAACAATGGTTTCTTTTTGAGGCATTGATTTAATATCATTACATTTACAAACATATTCATACTTACATGTGGTTGTTTTTACGGGTGGAGTAGAACAGAGTTTTGTGTTTACAAATATCCACCCCGAAGGACTCACATTATGAATATGAAAATATCGTAGCAAAGGCGGAATTGTGCTCTCGTATAATTCCAAATAGGTGTCGTTAAAGACATAATCTTTCCTTTTTCTATAATTTCCAGTTAATTTCTTTTCGGCTTCATCCAAATATGTGTACCATAAATTACGAACTCTGTTCAATGTAGTGGTATTTTCTAAAGTTAATTTAGCAAATTGATGACTATTACCACCACTGAACCCATATAATTTATGACGATCTACTAATTCAATTGATCGAATACTTTTGCTATGATATTTACCGACCTTTTGTTGAATATCTCTCTTCAATTCCTGTACATCATTTTCATCCCAATCGTCGCCAACTTTAATATAAAAGAAGGGTTTGTAATCATTTAAATACACACAGCAAGTTTCTCCTTTTTCATTAATTCCGAACATTTGAATGATGAAATTTTCTTGCTCATTCCATTTTGCTTGATCGTCACTATCTTCACTCATAGAGTCGTCATTTTTAAACAACTCACCTTTCCTGTTAAATATGTGAAAATCGACCAGGCGAAACGATTTTCCAACACGTTTGATGATAGTTTTCTTCATATTATGTATGTTAATTTATTTTTATTTAGTTTTTAATGAATAATTTAGTTGTTTCAATTTTATATAAGTCCATTATATAATGAAGCAATTGTTTTTATTCGGATGGACGGTATTATTATTTATTATCTGTTGCCCAGGAGTCATATTAGAACCATATAAATGTAAAACTATCGCCTTACTATTACATGGTATAATATTTACTGGTTTATATATAATTATGTATAATCACATGTCTACTTTAATTGAAGGATTAGAAACAGAAACTACAGATAAATTTGATGAAGTAAAAGAGAAATTGTTTAAGGAGTTGAAAAAAATAGAGAAAGACAAATTATCTATTCAAGAACAAGGTGAAAAAACGCAAGAAATTTTCGACAAATTATTTAGTAATTGGTCAGAAGATGATATTCAGACGTTTCAAACAAAATATGAAAAATATTTTAGAGAAAACTTTGAAATTGGCGACGATGAAAATATGGAATATCTATTAAACAACGCAACTCCTGAAAAGATTAAATTTATCGATTCCCTTTCCCAAAAACATCAAGATGCTTTAGAAAAAATATATAATTCCATGGACCAGGATAAAATAGATAAATTATTGAACTTAGAAAACGATAAATTCAATAAAGTATTGAGTGAAATTATCGAGAAACAATAATTACCATAAAACATATATAAAATCATATATGTTTTATTCTATAAATGAATAGTAGTTGTGTAAATTATTTGCCTGTACATGAAAATATACAAACAAAATTAGATGGGTTTCTGAAAAATAGAAAAATACCGCATTTATTGTTTCATGGTTCATGTGGTACAGGAAAGAAAACAATTGTATATGAATTTATTCACAAAATATATGACAATGATAAATACAAATTAAAGACGAATGTTATGTATGTAAATTGTGCGCACGGAAAAGGAATCAAATTTATACGAGAAGAGTTAAAATTTTTTGCCAAAACAAATGTACAATCAAATAAAGGCATTCAGTTCAAAACAATTGTATTATTTAATGCCGATAGTTTAACCATTGATGCTCAATCGGCAATGCGACGTTGTATTGAATCGTTCAGTCACAATACGCGTTTTTTTATTATCGTAGAGAATAAACATAAATTATTAAATCCAATTTTATCTCGATTTTGTGAGATATATGTTCCTGACAATATTCAAGAAAATGGAAAGTCGCTTAATTTACATCAACATCATTTACAATCTATATATGGTATAAAACCTGATTCTTTCGAATGGGTTTCGCAAATAATTAACAAATTAGACAAAACACCTTATCAATGGGTTCAAATTGTGAATACAATTTATGAAAATGGATATTCCTGTATAGAGACGATTAATTGGATAAAACAAACCCATTTATTATCTGAAGTTCAAAAATACGATGTAATTATGTATTTTCATAAAATTAAGGCAGAATATAGAAATGAAAAATTGCTTATGTTTACTATATTTTTCTATTTAGACGCCTTCGTTTCAAAGTAGAAAAACAAATATAAATATTATGTAAAAATGGATGATTTTGTAATTTCCAATTTACAAGAATCGCGTAATGAATGGTGTAGTCGTTTAGTAAGTATTTTCACACCTTTGGTAGAAGAAGGATTGAAGTCTATCTTTGATGAATCGTGGAAAATTTGTGCCGATACTGACGAAATGGGAAAGTATTTAATGACTTTTCAGAATTTGATGTCCCGCATTCCAAAATGGAATGCTACTATTATTGAAGACGAGCGAAAACGAATCATTGAGCGTTCAGGATGTAATTATTTAGAAGATTTGATCACATGTGTCCATATCATTCAACTTAAAGTTCTTACTTGTATTCGTGTAGGAAATAAACAGAAGAAAATTGACATTGATATACCAAAACTTGACCCTTTTGTTCATAAAATCTATATTAATACTGCGCGTCGCGTATATAGTAACGTATACTTATTTGAGAAAAATATTAGTCCTCTTCAAATCCAAAAGAACGCGCGTGAATTAGAAATGATTATTCAAGAAGCAATTTTAACTACGATTCGCGAAAGTATTCCTACCGAAGCCATTATTCGCGCTTATATGGATGAAAGCGTGGAGCAAGAAGAGGAAGTCTTTATTGAAAATATGAAAGAACCCGAACTTGTCAAACCTGGGTCAAACGAAGACGAAAATACGGAAAGTGAATCCAAAGATTTTGAAGAAGAAAAGGAAGTTATTCCGGTAACACCAACGATTAAGAATATAGATGACGAAAAGGTTGTTACTACACTTACATTTAACGATATAGATTCTGCCTTGACATCAAATAATGAAGAAGAAGAAATAGAAGCGCCGAAAACACTAGAACGATTAGAAGATATTAGTGTATCAAGAGCACTCGAACGAAGAATGGAAGAAGAATCCGATTCAGATGATGATGATCGTATTCAAATCCATACAGACACCATGGATTTGACAGGATTTGATGTGTTAGACGAACCTCGAAAGAATATTGAAAGTGCTGATATATTTTTAGAGGCGGAAGAACTCCCTTAAATATTCCAGATCATGAAAAAATGAACTACTTCATGTGGGTCTAATTCATGTGGAGCAATTAAAAATCTGCTTGGTATATTCATAGAATCTATAATATTTTCTTTAATTGTAATTTTAGTATCATTATACGAATGAACAATATTATTTGAAATCCATTTACTATATATTAGTGAAAATAACGAAATCCATAATAAAAATGAGTCCATATTTATTATGTTGTAAAATCTTTAACTTTATTCAAAAAATCAATTCGTTAAAAAAAAAGGTAACAAAATCATCATACACATATATTTAGGAAGATGGACGATATGTTTATTGTTGCTATATTTATTACTGTTGCCTTTTGTTTGGCAAAATTCATAGAGGTAAAATATTTCCATGATGAAATGAAACCGTTGAAAGATGTTGTTCGCGATTGTGTCTTGGTATTGATGAGTTCGTTAGGCGGTTCTTTTTTATATTTTAATTTTCAAACGTACATTCGGGATTTTTTCAATGTAGTTACAGAAACAAAGGTATTAAATAATGCGACTACAGAAGTATTTACGGATACTCCCAGTTTTTAAACCATAATATAAATTTACCATTCCGAATCCCAGGAGTTGTCTGAATTAAAGTAATTTTTTAAGTACTCTTCCGAAATTACATCTTCTTTATTTTCTTCATTTTTATTTTCTTCATTTTTATTTTCTTCATTTTTATTTTCTTCATTTTTTTTATCAAGACGCTGTGAACGACTTTTCGATCTTGTTAGGGCAGGTTTTGTATAGTTAATCGGTTTTGGATTCGGATTCGGTTTCGGTTTCGGTTTCGGTTTCGGTTTAGAATGCGCGGTATTATAATTTTCTGTATACAAGAATGTGTATGTGTTTCCAGAAAGCATGGTTATATTAGTAAATTAATTGTATATTTCCAATAATTATAAACATCGAATCTTTTCAATTTTGTTTGATTGTATATCAAATAAAATTATTTATGAATATAACACGGTAAATCGTCTATAATTATATTTTTTTCCGACATTTCTTCTACTAAGAATTGATTAAAATAATCATATGTTAATTGTGCTTCTGGAGTATGTTGATGAACACTGCGAGCAATCATTTTATACAATTTAAAATTAGGATATCGTTCGTCACCATCACGTTTATATAATATATTTTTACCATTATCATCTAAACACCATCGTTTTATAGTTTGTTGTAGTTGATCTAACTCTTCATCCTTGTCGTCAATATCCATGACAAAATCGAACAGGGAAGATCCTAAACGGCATAAATCAAAACTATTGTTTGGTTCTAATCTTGGACGTTTTGAATTCATAAATGGTTCGCAATTATATTGCGTTGCCGCATCCCCATCTTTGGCAAAACTATCACTACAGAATGTTTTTCCTTGGAATTTAAAAATTGCTCGTCCAAAATCAATGATTTTGAATATTTTACCATATGTTGGCACTTTATAATGCTTTTTATCATAAGTATAATATAAAAATTCTTCGTTTGTTTCGACATACATAATATTGTTTGTATGTAAATCATTGTGTGTAAAAGAGAACATTTTTTGATAAATCATTAAAATCATTACTATTTGAAATAAAATACTAGCACCTATTTTTTCATCTACCTTTTCATTCGCAAACAAATCATCTAATGTTCCGTCGCATTTCTCCATACAGATCATTTGTACTGGGTAATTATGAATATACGCAAACAATTCTTCATCATCTTCGTCATCTTCGTCATCTTCATCTTCTTCATCTTCTTCATCTGTTGAAGATACACTATTTGTCTCACTTCCCTCTTCTGAACTATAATTCAATTCACTATTAGAATCGGACGACATACTTGTCATAGAAGAATTTTTAGATGATTTGCTGTAAATTGTTTCAATATCATCATCATTGTCTTGGACATTTTGTTCATCTAATACAGACAAGTCGTCAACTTCAATATCCAATGATTCATTGCCAATATCCAATTTTTCTTTATTCTTGCGTGAATTTCCAAGAAGAGGGAACAATTTGAATTGTGTATTCGTATTATCGTCTCCAATGTAAAATAATTTACCAATATTGTTATTAAAAAAAGAAGAATTTTGCATATATTCCAAATCATCGGCTATATCGACCCTAAATTTTTCTTGGATTCCTA
>ERZ807291.5186-NODE-5186-length-16547-cov-10.148436_pt1 | contig 16547 bp, 30 predicted proteins | sample MGYA00521257_ERZ807291 | MGnify/ENA primary metagenome ERZ807291 (study PRJEB31413, sample SAMN03169783) | marine metagenome | biome: Marine; feature: Water; material: Subsurface seawater | place: North Sea | collected 2011-04-28 | depth 1 m m ... | reverse complement strand
TACCACGACTAGCTCTCTTTTTATCAAAGTCTTTGAGTTCTGCAGAGGGCAACACATAGTGTGCTAGTTTGTTTTCATAAGTATCTTCCATTTTATTTGTAATAGCCAGATACAATGAGTTGTATAAATCTTTTTTGTCTTGAGATAAGTTGTTCCAAAATGGAATACTATTGGCCATAATGGTTTGGCTACCTTTTGGCACTTCAACTGCACGTAAGCCCACCATTTCCTCACTATCCGGAGTAAACAAAATGTTACAATGCCAGTCTAGTTCGCCATGCCCAAACAAACCTTCTGCTTCGTGTTCGTCTTTTACTTTTAAATTTGTAACACGATAAATTTGCGGATACTTGTCATCATTGCACCAGATTTCTGCTGCTTGATGATATCCTATACGCATTTGAAAATCAATGTATTCATCTACAGTTGCAGTATCTTTCTTCCAAACAACAGTGCCATATTCACGGACAAGGTCAATAAAATCTTGTTCTTTCATTTGATTATACGGCGTTAGTACTCTAACAGCAACAGTATATCCTGCACTACTTTTAATATCTTCTATTTTCATCTATAATCCTTTCGCATTTGGCGTATGGTTTTGTTAAAAACAATTGCAATGTTATTCTATCTTCACTTATACTATTGCAGTTATCAACAGTATGTAATTGACTTACATCTAATAGTACTGGGTGTTCATAGTAATACCGTTCTTCAGTTTCACAAAATAAAAACGGTGCATCAGTGCTTTCATTTATTAATATGTTTAGTTTACATCCATTTACATCTCGATGTGGCAAAACAAATCCAGTTGGTTTTACTACATTAAAATTAAACCCAAGGCTATTATCATATTCGTTAAGCAAATAATCTTCGGGTATTCCCAATGGTGTAATAATATTATCACGAATATACTGTTGATCATCCTTTTTGTCAATAAAAACATTTGTGGTACTAGCAACTCGTGGATTATAATAATCCTCAATGCGAGTACATCTCGAGTATATACCTAGTAAATCACTTTTACTTATAGCAAGATCGTAAGACTTTATCACTAGCAATACTTTCAGCAAATGGTGTTAATAATGCAATACTTAAAAACGCACGGTCTTCTGTCAACTCTTCTAATCCATCAACAGTGTGTTCTGCTTGTGTGTTTAGTAACAGTGCAGTATTGTCTTTGTAATTCCAACCTTCTTGTGTGTCAATCCAACGACATGTTCCTGCTTCGATGTTCTTGACTGGTACATTGATCTTGCACAATACATGATCCACACCATCATAGTGTTCCATAATAGCAGCCTTGCCTGCTACAAAACGAGTAAAGTTAATGCCGTTTTTTGGATAAGGAGGCACAAATCCTTCAGTAAAACTTTTGCTTCTGTCACTGCTTAATGCATTACTATAGTCTAGATCGGCAACATTTTCATAATCAATGCCATAGTATGGTAACAACGTGTCGATAATCCACTGTTGATCTTCCTGTGTTTCGCACCAAATTTGGTCACACACAAAGTCTCCACGGTTAGCGTGAAATGCAAATTCTAGTATATGTGTTTCGCATCTGTCATAGATTTCATTTAGTTTATTGTGCCACTCTATTGGAATAGGCTGACATATTTTAAAATTTATAGGGTCAGCATGTTCATGATACATTTAGTAATCTCCGTTTAGCAGTATCAAAGTCAATGTCCATGATACTCATTTTTAATAATATTCTTTCTTCCGGATAAGACGGAACAAAATGTAATTTACTAGTGTTTAGTAATGCTACACGATACTCATATTGTCCATAGTCTCTAAATTCGACCGGACCAGCTTGCTCGCTTAGGATAATATTTATTCCGCATTTTGTGTTATGATCTATGTGTTCTGGTACTGTACTATTGGGTTCTAACTTGTAATACCGTGGGCGCATGTCGTTACTACCTACTTTATTTGCAAAATATCTAGTAATACGAGCAGTTTCGGGATAGTTTTCAAGACTATCGCTACCATCTGCTTCGTCTCCAAAAAATCTAGCTTGTGTCCAGCTATCCATGTGAACGTCTGCTCCCTGTTCGAACCAACTTGGATCACTTTTAGGATCATTCATATCTACGGTAAACGGTGAGTATTTCCTACTACGTGCTTCATCTAATAAACTGTTTCTGTCAAAATCATTATAATCGAATACATAAATTACATCATTATTGATATATTCAAAATCAATCATCCACATTAGTACTACCTCTTATATATTTTGGATATGCTGCAAGAATTTCTTCTGACAATATTTTATAATCGTCTGTGCGTATTGTGCCTCTACAATACTTATTACCACAGGTACACTGCTCAATAATCACGGTTCCTTGCCCTACACTAACAGTTCCATAATCAATTGTAAGTTCTTCGCCTGGCTTGATGTCTGTGAAACTAACAAGTTCATTGAATCCTCTTATACGACAATTGGGTTGGCAACTGTGATTTGTAGTAGCTCTAAACAAATGATGTACTTGATGCAAGTATAATTTATTTCCGATCGGCATGCATATCATTTGATCTGGTTCATCTACTATGACGCCGCCTATTATAGCCACCAATGTTTCTGGCTTTATATGTTCGTCAGCAAATCTACCAACTCCTTGTAGGCCCTTACGTTGTGTTGTAGACACCATAAAATGACTGAGGCTGTGATTGTATTTTTCAGCTATGTGTTCAAGTAGTTTAAGTTTCTCGTTCATTGATCAAACAGTATTTTATAATTACAGCGGGTAAATCTATTTCCCACCATTTTACACGGTTGTCCCATGCCATTGGCTTTGCGTGATGTGTATTGTGCAGTCCACTACCTAATGTTAAAAAGTTAACCCATGTATTGTTTGTACTATGGTCGGGTGTGTCGTAGTGTCTATACCCCCACTTATGACAAAAAACATTCACAAGTCCTGCACTATGAAAGGTTACAACAGCAGGCACACTGATTAAGAATACAGCAATACGCCAATCAATCAGTGCTATTGCTAGATAACTTGCAAACAATATTCTTAGATAATATTTGTGTACAAACTTTATTGTAGGATCCCTTACTAAGTCTACTACATACTTTCTTTCGATTGTAAATGGTTTCCAAAACGTGGACCATATACGCCAGCCCGATTGCCCGCCGTGTGGATCTTCGGGCCCTTCGCTTTTAGCATGATGTTTACGATGTATGCCGCACCATGCTACAGGAGATCCAAAGCAATTAAATATACTCAGAGCTATCAACAAACGATGCCTAATCCATCCCGTTTTAAAACTGTTATGACACAAGTATCTGTGTAGTGCAATTTCGCCGCCTACTTTACCAAATAATATCCAACCTACAAAACTTAAAGCAAGCCACGTCCAGTCAGCATACAGCAAGCCAAGTACCAGTGCTATATGATTTGCTAGTAGTATTAGTTTAAGTTTGTATTCGTAAGACATATTGATACTGTATTCCTGTTGCCCAATTTTCACTACCGGGCATTAGTTCGTGTGTTACCCGCCAATTGTATTTACTATGTTTAGCAAAGTATTCTAATAGTTCTGGCGACTCTTCTCTGCTTACCCAAATGTCTGTGTAGCCTATTTCGAGACCACGTTGAGTAAGCTGATCCAATGTATCCAATCCCCTGCGAAGATCTGCTTTGTAACCTCCAAAGTCATAGTCTCTGTCTCTGGTGTGTCTGCAGATTACTCTGATACTGCCGTTGTATTCTGGACGTTCAACTCCTGCACTGTAATATACCATACGTCCTTGATCCCACCCCATGCGAGCAAATTTAGTATACTCGAATAATGGATATTGACTGTAGTTTTGTGCGTGTTTATGGTCAGAGTTTTTAAAAAACAATGCACGAATGTCATCCATATATGGATCTATTTCACTGAGTTTCCAAATCATCAGTACCATCTAAACTAAACATTAACGCTATACGAGGTTTGTTACTCATGTTAATAACAGCATGAGGATAGCCTATGTTTAAGAAATAAGCATTACCACATTCTAAATTATACGCTTCTATTTTCCCGTCACGCTTCCATAAATTGATTACTTGATTGTCGCCGTAAATTGGACAAATACATCTTACAGCATAGTTTACGTCATAGTCAACATGAAACGGAATATTTTTTCCAGGTGCTAATTTTGTAATGCGTACACGACTTGCAGGTGCTTTAAGTTGAGTTACAATTTCTTCGAAATAACTTCCAGTATATTCAGGTGTAGGGATATTGTATAAGTGTTCTTCTCGACGACGAATACGTTCTTTGATACTTGCTTCGTACGGAAGTATCTCACTAGGTGTAGTTAAGTTAATTTGTTCAAAATTATCATACACACTAGCCACTAATTCCATGTGATTGTCGCATAGCATTGGATTAGCAGTTCGAACATCAACAAATCTTTCAGCTAATTTATCGCATTCTGTCCTTAATTTTTCTAAATTAATTTCCAAATTAAAATTAGACATCGTAGGCAATTCATGTTTCTTCATTATATACTCCTGCAAGGCATATTCTTGCTATTTTTCCGTCACGCATAAATTTAGAATATTCTGCGTGTTCTGTTGTAGCGAGCCAGACACTATCACTTGGTGTAAAATCTAGTTCTTGGCATATTCTTTTTTGTTTATTATACAATTGATTATGTACAAAGTCAATATCAAAATTATTTATGATTGTTTCTGCAACCATGTGTGCATAGTAGTTATAATATTTTGCGCTATGTGTTAGTGCTTCTTTTTTAGTATCTGGTTCTTTAGTAAAATACCATCCTGTTCTTATATTGCGTATGCCGAACGGTTTACTTAAACTAAAGAAAACTTTTTCTACCCCGCTATGCAATTCTATTTTTTGTATAGTAGTGCTACCTACGTATGCTAAATCTAGTGCTACCTTTGTATGACTATCTACAGAACAATAGTTTCCGTCTATTGCACTAGGTATACTTTGATAAACATAATGAGGATCTTGTCCGTGCAACTTTTGATCTACCCATTGGTATTCACCTGTCGCACTTATAATTTTGCTTGTAGATCTGCCCCACCACCAGTCTAAACCTTCTGTAATACCGTTTGTAGGATACACATAAAAATCGCTTAAATCTACAATAGGTTTAAGCCAATTTACAATATCTGTTTTGTAATGTCTAACGCTGTCATAGTCTGATTTCACAGTATCTATAACTTTACGAACTTCAGGTAAGACTGTTGTTCTAACTGCTAGACTTTGTTTTAGCAAAAAATCTTGCAATTACAACTCCTGCTATATCAAACTTGTGTAAACTTGTTGCCATAGGTTTAAGATGATGTTGTTTATGCCAACCTTCACCTGGTGCTAGTAAATTAAGAATAGGAACATCTGTCGGTTTACCATTTTTGTGTGCAAAGTAATTTAACATACCAAATCCTAGCCAGGCAAGTATAAAAGGCACAACTACAAATATAATAAACAAATCTACTCCTCCTGCAAGCATTGTTACTGCATACAGCAAATGTGCATATTTTCCGTATTTGTGGAACCATACAACTCTTGGATTTTTAATCAAATCTACAATATATTTTTTTGGAATATAATCAACAGACCACTTACTTGTTAATACATTCAATGCACCTTTGTACATAGGACTATGCGGGTCGTGTTCTGTATCACTTTTTGCATGGTGCATTCTGTGCACTGCGGCCCATGTAAGGGCACTACGCCCGCCGCATATTACGCCAAAAAACAACATTATATATTCTGCTGCTATACTCGTATTGAAACTTCTATGCGTGAAGTATCTGTGATAACCGATACTGATACCAATCAGTGCTGCAATATAATAAAAAAGATATCCGTATAATAATGTCATACTGCCATTGGCGCCTTAATACTTGGCATAGGATCATAATTGATCAATTTGTAATCGCTTGTTTTTGTATTTAACAGTTCGTTGATATTATTAAATGCTGGCATTAGCAGATGCGGAGTTTCACGTGGTTGACGTTTGACTTGTTCTTTAACCTGCTCAAAATGATTTTGATAAATGTGACAGTCGCCGCCAGTCCACACAAACTCACCAACTTCTAGTTCACAAATCTGCGCAAGCATGTGTGTAAGTAAACTGTAACTTGCAATGTTAAATGGTACGCCTAAGAACATATCTGCACTACGCTGATACAGTTGGCAACTCAATTTGCCGTTCATAACTCGAAACTGTGCCAGTGTATGACATGGGGGAAGTGCCATTTCAGAAATCTCATTTGGGTTCCATGCACTAAGAATAATGCGTCGACTATCAGGCTGAGTTTTTAACTGATGAATAATATATTTGATTTGGTCATACCCTTCGCTATTAAAATCACGCCACTGATAACCATACACAGGCCCAAGTTCCTTAACAATATCATCGTTACGATAACCTAATTCTACGCCTTGCTTATCGGCGTTAGCAGTCCAAATTGTTTTCTTTTCTACTAGCAAGTTTCTCGGTTGTTCAAATGTGATTTCAGCAAGTCTTCGTTCATCTGTGCTACCTTCCAAGAACCATAATAGTTCCCCTACAACTGCACGCCATGCAAGGCGTTTTGTTGTAACTGCTGGAAATCCTGCAGGCAAAAAGAAACGCATTTGATAACCGAATACTGTACGTGTTCCTACGCCAGTTCGGTCACTTACATCTTCACCGTTATCTAAAATATGCTGTAGTGCATCCAAATATTGTTTCAAAGTTTGTTCTCACTTCTCAATTGTTTGGTTTTTGTAAATCAAACATTATTTTCTTTCCAGCGCTGATACCTGGTTACAGCAAGCATTAGTGTTTCGTGCGTGTTGTCAAACCATTCTGCAACATGATAGTCTACCTCTGCAGGCGTTTCAAACATCTTATTAGTATCTTCGGAACGACCTTCTTTAATAGTATCCATCCATACAGTAAAGTCTGCATTAAATTCTGCACGAGCTAAATGAGTTGGACATACAAAATCACAGACTGCAGTTTTTCCTGAAAGTACTACGCCGTCTGCCAAATACTTCATTCTAGATGCTTGACGATTCCGACCTTGTAAAGAAAAGTCCCAGTCGTTGTATGTTTCTCTGACAGTATCTGCATTGAGCCACACCCCATCAATGAGGTCTGCAAAAGGTTTAGCTAGTGTACTTTTACCACTTCCTGGCAAGCCCATGATTAGGATTTTCAATATGCTCTCCATTTGTCAACATATACATCACCTTCACGTTCACTACTAAAAAGATTAAACGTAGTTTCGATTAACTCACGTGGCAGAAATGTGTCGCACTCAAACGTGCCGCTTATTCGACTTAGCCAAATCTCATCAATAATGTCTAAGCTATTATTAATCAATTGTGCGCCGCCGATAATCCAAACATCGTCCGTCATATTTATAGTAACACAGCGAGATTTGTAAATGTCAGACCGCACTACTTCAACGCCTGTTTGTTCACGCATAGTGTTACTTACTACAACATTGTGTCGTTTTGGCAAAGGCTTGAATGGCAAACTTTCCCACGTATTACGACCCATTACGATAGTACTGTTTAATGTATTTTCTTTAAACCATGCTAGATCCGCCGGATTATTTGGCCAAGGCAAGTCGCCGCCCTGGCCAATGCCCCATGCATCGTCGCATGCTAAAATTGCTCTAATCATCTTTATTTTTGTCCAACAAGTTTTTAGTTAAACTGTTTATTTGGTCTTCTAGTCTGTGATAATCAACAACAATCTCGATATCACTCACTGGACTACCGTAGTCTGCGCTTAACTCATCAACAGCGCTCATAATAAACATTAGAATATTAGGCTCTTCGATTTCACGTAAATCGTCACCTTCAAAAATGACTCTATCATCATTTTCCAATACAAGAATTAACCTTTCGATGAACTCCACAGGGACTTCATCAATGTCAACATCTCTGACAATGTTTTGAAAGGTCCTGTCTTTTTTATGTATTGGCATTCGCTGTTGTCTTTTTTGGCGAAGTTTTTCGGCCTCGCTTAGGTTTAAGATCTGGTGCCATTTCGTATGCTTCATCTTGCAAACGCTTTGCTTCAGCTAAAAATGTGTCAGCTTGTGAAAGCATGTTTTGTGCAATAGCTGAATCGTCTAGTACACCTTCGCCTGCAGCAGGCAATGCTTGATCAATTGTTTGTGTAGAGTCGAGTGTTGTTTGTGTACGTGGCGGTTTATCTGTGTCATCTACTGCTTTATTTTTGATGTCACTTTCGGTTAGACCACTACTCTGTTGACGAATCACTTCGTTAATTTCACTCAATTGAACACTAGTACTACGATTTGGTGTTAGTGTAATATTGTTTGTTGGGTATTTTTTAAGCCAACCACGCTTGTGAAGTTCTTGCAACATGGGTGTACCGTCGCTAAAGTAGCTACGATTAGCAATTTCGTAAAATTGATTTACTTCTTGTGCTGTAGCAGACTCTACTACTCGCACAACATCATCGTGAGCATGGTCCGGTAGTCGATCTGTTTCTACAACTAAGCAATTATCAGGATCAACAACATGACCTAGTTCGTTGTAAATTTCACGAAATACAACTACACATTTAATGCCTGTGTTTGTAACTTTTGCGATATGTTTTAAATTTGCCATTTGAAAAATCTCCTTAGGCTGTTTCTTCAGCTGCGACTTCTTCGTTTTCTTTTTGCTTATCTTGTACACTTGTGATAAACGAAGTTAGGCGGTTGTATACAACTCCTACCTGTGCAGCTTCACTTGCTCTGAAAGCGCCACGTTGCATAGCAAGATCAATTACTTGTGCAGCATTTTGCAAATCAGTTACGCCTAGACTTGGCGCTACAGTTTCTTCTTCAGTTGCCTGAGTTTCTGTGTTTGTTGTTTCTTCAGTCATTAATTTAACTCCTATTGACTTATAATTATATACGTACTTATTTATCTTCAGGATCGATAGACAGTTTGTACGCTATGATATTAGAATAAAATGCATTAAAATCGGATATATCTTCAAACCAAAATTGATACAGTTTTTTTCCTAAACATTTTATGTGATAAAATCCTTGACAGCCCGAAAAATCTAGTGTGTCGAGATTTGGCTCTTCGTCAAACTCAACAACTAGTCTTTGCTTCATCATTGATGTTATTACAGATGTGTCGATTAGTTGTAAATCATCTTCGCTTAGTGCAAATCCCTGCTTTACTATCTTCATTTATTTATACTACTCTCTTACGCTGCATTATCGTAATAGACACTTTGCCCAAATGGTGCTACTGGCTTACGATAGCTGTTTTTAATAAGAAACATAGTGTCGCAGTAGTCTGGGTCGCCCCACTCACGCCACGGTTCGCCATCTGTAAACATGATAAATTGATCTGGAACAAAATCTCGAGACTTCATAAAGTCCCAATTGGGAACGAAGTCAGTGCCGCCTCCGCCTGTCAATTCAAACTCAGTAATAGACCTTCCGTCGTCGTCGTTGAACTCGTCATACCCACTAACTTCTGTGTCAAAGCACCAAACACGAATTTTGTAACTTTCGAACTGATCCATAATACCTTGTACTTCACTAAGAAATGCAGTTGAATCCTCCATGCTAATACTACCGCTAACATCTAGTCCAATTGCAATGTCAATTTGCTGATCTTTTTTCATGCCGGGCAATACAACATTTGCAAACTGACTTTTACGGTTAGGACGCATAAAAGTAAAGTCGGATACCAAGTTGCTTTCTAGTGACAGTCGGATCATCTGACGCCAGTCCATTTTAGGCTCAGTTAGTTCACCGATCATACGCTTGATATCACCGGGGATGTTGCCAGCACCTGCACTTTGTGCAGCTTGGATAATAGCATTTTTCATTTCATCTGCGATAGCTTTTGCGTCATCTTTTGAAATTTTAGGCGCCTTGCCTTTGCTATCTTTGTCGCCTGTGCCACCACTGTCACCTTCGCCGTCTCCGACTTCCAAGTGTACATCAATTGTTTGCTGCGGCGCTGCGCCAGACTCTTTAAGTTCTTCGTAGATGATTTCAGCAGTCCACTCGTCTGAGTCGTATTTTTCATCATATAGCGGTTTAACAGTATCAATCAACCGTCCGATGCGTTCACGCACCAACATGCCGTTAATTTTGTAGTCGCCTGCCATGTTCCACAATGCACCGTCACGGTCGCCTTTGCGGATAAAGTGTTCGTAAATACAGTGTCCTACTTCGTGTGCTACCAGAAACACAGTTTCATCCATGTCTAGTTTCATTACAAAGTCGGAGTTATAATAAAAATTTCTCCCGTCAACTGCAGCAGTAGGGCACCAGCCGTCGTCAGTAACGTCTACTAGTTTTAGTCTACATGCTACTTGGCCAAAGAAGGGTTGCTTAAACAACATCTTAACACGAGCTGCTACTAACTTGTCATTTGCATTGCTGAACTGTTGCATGTATACTTCTCCTGCAGTGTGTTACAATATTAATATAAACGAAGTAAAAATAAATGTCAACCACTAAGATTTATAAATTTAAACAAAATCATTTCATCGTATGATTCGAAACTCATATATGCTTTGGTACTACGTGTAACTTCATCGTGCGGAAGCCAATCACCGTCCCATGGTATTTTTTGTACATGTGGATCTTGCCAGAAATGCCAGCCCCAGAGATTTTCGCAATTGGCATCGCACCATTCGATATATCTACTTGGCACACCGTGATTTTCTAAGTCTACAACGTATGTAAACTCTTTGTTGTATCCGCAGTTTGGGTTAGTGACATTTGTTATAGTCATTACCATACTATTACTTATACAGATACAGGGCCCGAAGGCCCTGTATCGACCAGGAGTGACATAACTAAATGTCATGCCATTTCAATCAACGTACCGTACTTGGAAATAAATACTTTCCAGTTTTTAAGTTGATTAAACTTGATTCGAATCTTGTATTTTCCTAGTGCTACAGTACAAGCCATAACTACCATTTCAGCTTCGAAGTTATTTTGTACGAACTCTAAAAAGTTATCAAACTTTTCATTAACGTTATTATTGTTGTCGTATGCTTCTTTGAGTTCGTAGCACAGTGCAGTAGTCAGTGAGTATTTTGCACTGATGTTGTCAGTATTAAGATCGGTAACCTTACCTTCCAAAATATCGCTTGGGTTAGGCAACTGACTTGCAACTTGGCGGTGCGCTTTGAACTTGAGTGCAGAGCCTTCTCCGATGCCAGCAGCAACCATGTCAGTTACTTCTTCTTCAGTAAAGCCTGTAGTATCTTGAATAGTATCGGAAACGAACTCCCAAGAGCGAGGCGTAGCAAAAGAACGCTCTGCACTACCTGCATCAAACTTGTACAAGTCCTCTTTAAACGTAGTGAGGTAACCAATTACATCTGGGTGAATGTTGTTTGTAACAGCCCAGTCAAACCAGTTGTTAAAGTCAACACGTACTTCGTAGTGTAGGAAACGGTTTGCAAGCGGCTTAGGCATACGATATGTAACACCTTTGTCGGTCTCACGGTTACCTGCTGCAGCAATAACAACGTTATCGGGCAATGTGTATTTGCCAATTGCACGGTTTAGGATCAACTGATATGCTGCAGCTTGTGTAGCAGGCGCTGCGCCGTTGAGTTCGTCGAGGAACAAAATAATAATATCGTATTCTGCAGCTTCTTCTTCTGTAGGAAGCTCGTCCGGTGAACTAAAGCTCATACGATTTGTTTCTTGATTGTAGTAAGGATAACCTTTAAGATCAGTTGGTTCCCATAGCGACAAACGACAGTCGATTAGTTTAGCAGTTTTTCCTGCAGCAACATACGAATCTTTGATAGTCTTAAACGTGTCTGACTTACCAATTCCGGGCGGTCCCCAAACCATCATCGGACGCTTAGTTGCAAAGTGGTGCTTTGCATACTTGGTCAATTCTGACAGTGTAATAGTGCGGGCATTCATTTCAATAGACATATAATTTCTCCTGGCTGGGTTATTATACTGGTAGTTTAGCTTCTGCTATTGACAGTGTCAAGCAAAAACAGGCTGCATTTCAGAGAAAATTTTGTTGTAAGCGTTTACTTCAGCTTCGTAATTATCGTAAAAGTCGCTGTCGCTATCAAAGCGATCGGAGCCGCTGCAGTGTTCGTCCCATACACGATCCATTGCTTCCATGCCTTCTAGTAAGTCTCCACGTCCGTACGTGGTCATAACAGTCACAGCATCTTGCAACGTAGTTTCGAATTTGTAAAAAGCAGGAATTCTAAACATAGTGTCTCTCCGTTTTGTTAACTTACATATACAGTATACGTTCACTTCTTGGGTTTGTCAACCCCTAATAGATACCAATCATCACATGGATCATCATACATTATGCAGTTTCACCAAAAAGATTGTTGTACTCTGCGTCCACACCATTGACCTTGTTAGCACGGACAACGGCTTGTGTAAAACGAGCAAGGCTGCGTGTCATTGTTGCGACTTGATCGGCTAGATCCATACAGGTGTCTGCGGTCTGGTCTCGATCTAATGCTTCCAGCAGTGCGAGCTTGCACTCCATTTGGTTCATTAGCCCGACCATGTCTACTAAGACTGCTGCTTTCATAGTTGAGTTTTTCATCTTGTTGCCCTCTTTGTTAACTTACATATACACTGTAACACCAATACATCTTGGTGTCAACCTTTTTTGTTACATTTTTTCTACTAATGGCGTTGAACGGTCTGACAAATCTACTACAACAGTGTTACTAATAACTGGGTACTGTGCAATAAAATCTGATGCTGTGTTAAAGTCGGTGAAGAAGTGTGTTTGTTGACGGTCAAAATCTACTACTGCGAACATTGTAAGCCCTCGTTTGCTTGTTTCTACTCATATACAATAGCATCAAGATATCTTGATGTCAACACCTATTTTAATCTTTTTTAAGATTTTCTTCCATGTGTTCTACCCATGCATCCAGATCATGTCCGTATAGCTTGTAAAGCATTCGATCTTCGCTGCCGTACAGTATAAGTTCACGTCTGCTTATGTAATAGGGATATTGGTTATACTTGTCTAGTAGTACTCGCATTCGAGCATTGAATACAGGTTCCTTATTAAGCATAAAATGTTCGCTGTCAAAGCCCATGTCATTCAAAACAAAGACCCCAAACTTAGTTAAGTTGAGGCCTTGTCCGTTTCTATAGTTTTTAAAAATATGACGTATTGTTATTCGGTCACCGTACTTTAATGTACGAGCATGTGCTAGTACACTATTATAAAAGGCTTCCACTGCTGTCGTCATCTTCTTTAATCACTTCGCCTTTTGTAAGTTTTACGACTTCGAATTGATCTGTTTTAAACAGCTTATTCAGTCTTTCAGCTAAATTAAAAGCATGTCCGCTGTTGCTAAAACTTACTTTTTTATATTTAGGACCTGGGTAGTTTGTTAAACTACTAAGACTTCTCAGATTAACAGGCTTTCCATTATGAAAAACGGCATATATTGCATCAGCGTCTAATAGCTGTTCGCTGCGAAATGTCTTGGGGTCAGTGAACTCCATTATAATTTTTGGTTTAGGTCTTGCCATTAAATGAACTTTCTATACTACTTTAATGTATTTATTAAAGTAGCACAGAATTTGTGTTAATCTACATACGGTTCAAATGCAGTACCTACTGCAGAAACACATGCATATCCATCTGAATACAGTGTTGCAAGTGTCCATGAGCCGGTATCTTGGTTTACAAAAAACAGGCTGCCGCCACTGAAAGGTGTTCCGTCAACAGAAAAAGTTAAACTGTTGCCTGAGAACAATGGCTGTTCTTGCCACTTGTTTTTTAAGTCAAACATTAATTTTGGAAGAGGGGTGCATTCTTGTCTGGTGTAAAAGTACTTGCTTTCTGATTCTTGTGCCGATACCGTAATAGGAAGCAGCGTAATAATACTAACTAGTATCCCTTTCATGTTCTTGAGCCTTTCTTTTTAACGCTAGGTTCATATCTGACTCGGTTTTGAAGGGCCCTGCATATGTATACTTCTTTAGCGTTTCTACTCTAGGACAAAAACTAGGTCTCCATCCCATAGGAAATAATAAACAATAGTATCCAGCCGCTACATATACGCTAGAAGTGGCTGTCTTTTTAAACACTGGCACATTATCTAGTAGGTCTATTTCATGTGCTTGCTCAGTATTAGCAGGATATCCATAAACTACGTCGTTTATAAACGTTTTACTCTTTTTATCTTCAACAACAAAGTCTTGTAAGTCTTTGTAGACTGTTTCTTTAGAGTTTTGATTGTTGTATAGTACATATTTATCAGATTCTGCTTTAAGAGTACCGATCTTACTTCCGTTTTGTTCTACGATCCAAAACTTATCTTGTATTACTGTTTTTGCTTTATACATGTTTATGAGGCCACATTAGTCTAAATGTTATATATGTTTCTCTATCCATATCTGCTTCTATGGAGATTACAAAGCTATCATCTGCCCAGCTTGTTTCTAAGTGTGTTGTAACAGATTTTGCATACTCATTTACCCATTTACCTTGATCTGTGCGAAGCCAGCTGTCTAATACATCTTCTTCTATAGTGTCCGACTGAAGCGTGGTCTTCGCAACACAAAGTTTAATAAGCGGCATTTAAATAATCAGCATGCGCTTCTGCTTGTGCACTTATACGCTGCAAGTCATGTTTTCCACAAAACTTCATAAAGTGAATGCCAACACCTGTGTTAGGAACACGCTGAACTTGATTAACAATAGTTTCGTCCAGCACTTCTTTAATTGCATCGGGCTGTGCAGTAAGATCAATCAATTCACGATTGCGCTGATAATCATCCAATACACGATGTTCAGCGCCTTCGTGATCAGTCCACTTTTGCAACATAAAGTTATTCCAGTTAAAGCCTTTGCCATTTCGGTCTTCATATGCTTCTAATAGACCTACTTTGTTTTTAGTACCTTTTTTACGTGCACCCGGATATGCACTAAAGATGTTATCACTTGTATCGCCACGAATACATTTTTCAAACAACAACCATTCGGGTTCGCCAATTTGTTTGTGTTCTTTTGTCTTCTTATCTTTTACAGGCTTGCCTTTGTCATCATACACGCCATCCAGTCGAATGTGTTGATTAGTAATTCCATTGTATTGTGTTACACGTTCATTGATAAGTTGATAAAAGTCACTGTCACTACTAATAATAACATGTTCATCATTGGGATGTGTTTGAATAAACCGTGCAATGAAGTCGTCTGCTTCACAGTCAGGATGCTGTAGTACTGTGCAGTTAGAGCGCTTTTCGATAAACGTTTTTAGTTCATCGAATGCTTCAAAAAACTTTTGATCTTCTTCTTGTTCACGTGGACTCAATGCGTCACGTGCTTCTTTACGATTTCGTTTGTAAGGAGTGTAATGATCTTTGCGCCAGCTACGACCTTCAAAGCAAAATACAACATGACTACCATCAAAGTCTCGCCAGGCTTTATTGACAGCACTAAACATAATATGATATGCCATGCCAATTTTAGTTTCAATGTCGTCGCCACGTACTACGTGACGGGCACGATAAAACATGTTCAGCGAGTCTACTAGGATATAAGTCATTCATCTTCCTTGGGTTTAATTAGTAATTTTTCTTCAACGTTATCTACTAAATTTATAATAGCATCATTTTTTATAATGTCAATGATAGTATTGTTTAAATCAATCTCACGCTGAAGCCAATACATTTTTTCTTTAAGTTTTTCTAGTTCAGCTTGATAAAACTCTAGTTCTCGTTCTTTGCGAACCTTTTGCTCGAGTATATCGGTAAGCATTACAAGTTTTGATTCGTTAGTCATGTCAGTAGTCTTTATAAATCTTCAATACGTTGCATCAATTAAACTGTCCCATCGAAAACTGCGCCAACCTTGCGCATTTGTATCATACACAACACATACTTCTGGATTTACTTTACGTACTTTTTCTTCTGTCAGAGGATCTTTTTTTGTAGCAGGAGGTACAATGTCTTTACTAAGTGTACAAGTCATCTTACGATAGTCACCGTTAACTTTGTTGAACTCTACTACAACTTCGCCTTGAGCAAGTTGCTGTAGTATTTCTGTTTTACGTTCTTCGGTAATCATTAATATCGTCCTCTTAGTTTCTTAATTTCTTTTGGTCCAGGTGTAGTGAACTCCATGCCTGCCATATTACCTACATATATTTTGCCGTTCCACCGCATGTGAATTTTAGTATTTGCTAAAAATACGTCTAGTGATTCTTGTTCTCGTACATTATCTACTTCTGCTTCAACGCTTTGATTATTGCGTGTGTTTGTTATAATTGTTGTTTTTTCGTACATGATCTAATCCCACAAGTTCTCAAAGTAAGTCCCAAACAACTTAAAACCGTTGCTCATACGTTCTTGGTGTGCTTTTGCACCTTCACTATCCCATTTGTTATAGTCGTAATCTTCCATCCAATCATCACGACACTTTTGTTCGAATGCCCAGATCATTTCGTCTAGAATCCAATCCCAACGCTCAAAGAACTTAGGGTCAGAATCACCGTTCTTGTTGTATGCGTCTAGTTGCTTTTTAGTAGCACGTAGTTCTTTTGGAACATCTTTCAT
>ERZ807291.5180-NODE-5180-length-16569-cov-7.459489_pt1 | contig 16569 bp, 22 predicted proteins | sample MGYA00521257_ERZ807291 | MGnify/ENA primary metagenome ERZ807291 (study PRJEB31413, sample SAMN03169783) | marine metagenome | biome: Marine; feature: Water; material: Subsurface seawater | place: North Sea | collected 2011-04-28 | depth 1 m m ... | reverse complement strand
CAATCCCAGTACCGTTAGGCATGATTCTGAGATCGCAAACTCCTAGATCATGCAATCGTTTAAATGTATTTAGTTCTGGATCATCTGCAGCAATACATGTTGTGTGATCGAACTGTTCTTGTAATTTATGCTTGAGACCTTTTAATCCACCAAAATCAACTACCCAGTGATTATCATCTAGTGTATCAGATTCAAACCAAAATTTAGCTTTTAGTTGATAACCGTGCAGGTACTTACAATGACTATCTGCTCGAGGTTGTCTAAACGCACAACTACCTAATTCTATTAATTTAGTACTGTTGAACATACAATAATTATAATATCACTTGAGTTGTTTTTCAAGTTTTATTTCTAACCATTGTAATATTGCTACAAACGAATCAGCAGCCCAGCAAACAGCTGCGCTAGCTAAAGGTAATAAAATATTTTGTTGTTCGATCATGTACACACCGACTCCGCTCCAGAACCCGAGACATAGACTACATTTGAACAGCTCTTGAAAGAAACCGATCTTACATAGCAGCTTTCTAGGCCAGTTTAAAACCGACCCATATTTGAGAATGAATGTAAGACCCACACAGGCCAATAATTCCATCAATCCTCTTCTGTATCAATTGGTGTTAAGGTTACCTCTTCTACAAGTAGAGATGATAATTTATCACCGATCATCATGGCTTGTTCAACAGTCATGTTGACAACATTATCATCATCATCCTTGATACACACAGTATCATTATCAGATAGCGTTAATATAGGACAGCAACCTCGCGATGTGTTACATAATATTACTGATCGTTCTTTCATACCTATATTTATCTAATTTTAAACTTCTTCTACCTTTATTATCGATAATTTATCAGGGTTATCGATATCTTTAAATTGCATTCCGTGGACAATAAATTCATCTTGAATGTTATTATTTGAATCTATAACAGTCACATCTGTTGAATTGTTCTTATCAATTTTTATTAATAACTTCTTATCACCACTTGAAGCATCTATTACAGTAATAGGACCTCGTTTTTGATAACCTATAACCCGAGCACGGTAAGCAATCTCTGGTATATTATCACCTCTCTTTATATAGATATTAACATGGTTTATTTCAAAAGTATTATCAATCTTTTCAAACTGTTTCTCAAATAAATTAATTTTAGGTTTTTGAACAGCTTGTTTTGTGTACATTTGTTCGTATATAAGATTCAAACTCATCGTAACAATATATCTATAACTTGGTCCTTCAAATTATCATCCCCTGGTAGATTTTTTCTAACGCTCGCAAAGTCATCATATTTGATCGCCCCTGCTAATATTTTTTCTCTGACGGAATTCGTTGTTGTTAGTCTTTCTCGTCTATAACCAGCTATATGAGGTCGTATGTTCCTCGCGCTCGCTAGTCTTGGTGGTTGACCCTTTCTTATATTAATAACATCATTACCAATATACCGACTATCATGGTCAATACCGTCAAAAGGTAAACCACTATACCTACCTTTGAAATCTTCTACACCAGCATATACACTCACAGAAAATGAATTGTTCGTTCTCAGGTAATTATAAATTTTCATAGCGCTCGGATGTGCTTGTAAAAATCTACCAGTTGATTCATATTCACCATTATTGTTTAAAAGATGTATAATATCATATGTTGCTGTTATAACTGTACTTTTACTGTTACTATCTGGATCAGTCCATGTATCAATCGGTACAATTTTTAAATTTGAATTACCTAGGTGCTGCTTATACAGTTGCCATATAGCTGTTGATTGTTCTTTTGTAATACCATCTTCTCCCGCACCTCTAACTAAACCAGATACTAAAACAAACACAACATCATTCTGACTCAAAGCTTGACGTGCAGCTTCATAATGACCAATATGGGGTGGTTTGAACGCCCCGGGATATAAACCAACTTTCATTTCAACAGCGGTATCTTCAACAATATTGACTTGCTCTAATAATGTATCAAACGATTTGATCATACTATCTAATTGCTGGTTTTATTATGTTTAAAATTTCTGTATCTGTTAAGCTGTGCTGTCTTAAAAATGCTTCTACCGTGGTCATGCATGGTAATGAGACAAGCTCTTGTAATTTTTGTTGACTATTACAATCAATCAAACCTTTTTGACTCAAATACATGACAGCATTTTGCTTCACAATATTTAATGGGCTTGTATCTTGCTCTTGAGGTTCAACATACTCAACACCATCCGGTTGCACGTCAACCATCTGATTCATCATCTCTGGTTCATCACTTGACACAACATATACAACAGCAGGACCGCCAACATCTTCTTTAAGAATATAACCAAACGTGTTTGACATATTCAATAACTTTACGTGTTTGATAGAGGATCTCTCTAAAACTTGCTTAACTTCTTTTAAAAACTTCGACATTTTAATTATTTATCGTTGAAATGGTCATTATGTTACTATATAATCAGATATATGACAGATTATAAGTTACCTTTTGCGAATGGCAATCATCCTCGAACGGATGAAGAGAAAGAACAAATCATAGAAAATGCTGCAAAAGCATACGAAAAATATATGGATGCACTTGGTTTTGACTGGCGAAGTGATCCAAATAGTGCAGATACACCTCGACGAGTAGCCAAAGCATTTGTTAATGATTTAGCTGCTGGTTGCTATGATAATCCACCAAGAATAACAACGTTTGATAATGTAGATCAATATGATGGTCTAGTTTTCCAAGGTAACATTAAAACAAATAGTTTCTGTTCACACCATCATTTACCTTTTATCGGTCAAACTCATGTTGCATATATACCTGGTAAGGATGGAAAGGTTATCGGATTAAGCAAACTAAACCGGATTGTAGAGTGGTTTTCTAGAAGACCGCAAGTACAAGAAAATTTAACGATGCAAATTCACAAATATATAAATGAAGTATGTGAAGACAATAAAGGTGTTGCTGTACTTGTTGAGGCTAACCATACCTGTGCTGGTTTAAGAGGTGTGAAACATGACAGTACAATGAAAACAGCTAGGATGAGCGGAGCTTTCTTAGATAGAGAAGACATAAATACAAGACAAGAATTTTATGACTTTGTAAGAGATTTAAAAAGATGAAAACAATATTAGATAAAATAGACCCAAAATACATTGATTGCGCCACCGGTGCATGTGAACACATTACACACAAGATGAATACATCTATTTGGTTAGTGTTAGCTGTTGCACTTGTAATCAGTTTCACTAAATATAGACATGTCATTATCACCACAAGAGATTGAAAAGGTTAACGGTTTGTTTTCACAAATCGATGAAAAGGATACTCAGTTAGCAGCAAAAGAAAAACTGCTAGCAGAAAAAGAGATTCTTTTAAATAAAACGCGTGTTTCTTTGAATGAAAAACAATCAGTTCTAACTCAAAAAGAAATCCAAATAAATGATCTCGTTAAAGAGAATGAACAAATGAATGTCCAAATGACAGGTTATAGTGACATGCAAAATCAATTGTCAGTTTTGAATGAAAAAGTTGACAAACTATTGTCAAAACTGTTGAGTGATAAGCCGGTGACTAAGCCAGCGATTAAGACTACACTAAAGAAAACACCACGAACAACTAGTAGAGTCACAAAAAGTAAATAAATATTGCCATGACTACCGAAACACACGATCAAATAATCTCTCAATTAAACACATATATTGAAGAAAATCAAAAGTTTGCTGATAAAGGTAACAAATCAGCCGCCACGAGAGCAAGAAAAGCTCTCCTTGAAATAAAAAAATTATGTCAGGTGAGACGTGTTGAAATTATTGAAGCTAAAAAAGCTTAATAGTTTTTAGATATTTTTATCAACTTCTCTTTGAGCGCGTGAGCTAAGTTCACGACCTCTATTATATTTAAAAAAGCCTACAATTTGGTTAATGTCGGTAAAAGTACCTGTCAATTTATATACTGAATTATTGTAACTAAATGTAATACCCTCTGTCGGAGCTACTTTATCCAAACCACCTCTACTCATAATTGAGTTCATGTATTTATCTAATTGTTTAGTTAGATCAGCATCGTTAGAAGCCTCAACTTGTTTAGCAATCTGCATAATTGCTTCTCTCATATTTCTTGAAGCACCGGATGCATCAAGAGCTAAAAATTCAGACATGTTAATCATCACTTCTACACCAACATCGATAATGATATCCTTAACAGGTTGAATTATATTAGCAACCATAGATTTTTTCATGTCAGTTTTCTCTACACTTTTAATCCACTCTTTGAATCTAGAAGTTACTTCCATTGTCTCTGGATTATCCGGTATACTTTTAATTAAATCTCTTATATTTGGTCTTTTTTCATTATACAACCATCTTCTTACTAGCATATTTGAAATATCCCGCGTTATGGGGTATGATATATTAGATGCAGTTTTATAAATTTTATCAGTCATGATTGCTGAATAATATTCACCGAGTGTATTTTGATCAGTTAAGTTTGCAGACATTATCAATTGATCGAGCTTAGATCTTACTTGAGATATGAATAAAGAAAAATCTTTTGGTTTAGGTATACTCAGTAGTGGTACAGTAGATATTGTAAATTTCTTCTGTACTAATTGATTTATTTGTTGTAGATCATTTTGAACCTGTTTAGCAAAATCATTAAAATCACTCTCTCGTTTAACACCGTTAACATCGACAGCATTAAAATTATGCAGTATGATTAATCGGTGATTGTAAGGAATAACATTTGTTGTTTCCGGCCAAATAATCTCAAAATTCAACCACTTTTTAACTTTAACAACATCGGTTCCGGATTTACCAATTGCCGGTACTCGAGCATCATGAATGCCGAACCTTGCTTGTCTGATATCTTTTGGTAGTCTACTAAGAGCTTCACATAGATCTTTCGCTGCAAAAGCAAACGCGTCGGTCAGATCACCTCTATCAGCAAATTGATCTGCTATACCTTTCCAATTTAAAGCTTTAGCTCCGAAATCTTTAACATGTCCTTTATTCCTCGCGAATATAACTTCTCCGTCATCATTTACAGAAACCGCTAGAGCTTGACCGTCAACCTTTTCTTTTACAGCTTTAATTTCTCCTTGAAACAAATCGTTTATCATAACTTTTATATCTTGAAAAGTCAGATCATAATCTTCCCATATATGTGTCATATGGCCATATTGTCCACCTTCTAGTAGTACAACAGGGTTGTTATAATATTGAGCAAATGTATTTATATTATCCATTGAACGTTATCTGTACACCTTTACTTCTGCTATCAACATTCATACTTATAATATAATCTTGACTAACAAACTCAGAATATAGATTATTTAATGTTATATCAGGATTATTAGGATCTGTCGGAACACTTCTAGCATTTAAATTACCATCATTTATAAACAATGCTCGATTAAACCCGTCAGCTGAACAATAGCTTGTGAATTGAACCGCAGCAACAAGTTTTTCTAGCGTTTCTTTATTGTAAACAACTTCTAAACCTTCATTTATAAGTAATCGCTCAATAGCTGTTTGTAGTGCTGCATCTTGTTTTGTAATATCTGTTCTTAAATTGAAGAGAGCTTCAGCTACAACACTCTCTGTTAAATTAGCTGCTGGAGCGGCATTCATAAAAAAGAATGTTACAGCTTCTCTCCAGTTCAAATTTTTCATGAATTTTATATTACTATACTGCTGATGTGTATATATAAATAATGCAATACCACCGGTGCCCTTTCCGAATAATCGTTGGAGATATTTTTGTGGTAACCCCACCGGTCTTTTTTCTGATTGTTCATTATATTGATCAATCATTTCTTGAACAGGTACAAAATATTTTTGTATGTGTTTAATTACATCATTAACATCCTTGTATTTGTTATCATACACTAGCGTTTCAAGATTGAGTAAAAATGTTGTTATAATATCACCAGATTTATTCATTGTTATACTTTTATCTGCACTAGTCATATGCCTGTTTCTCAACGTATCTTCAAACCACGATTTGATCTCAAAAATTCTTTGATTGAGATCCCCACCGTGTAATTTCTGTTGTATGTCTCTAACAGTCGCATCATTTAAAACAAAATTATCAGGTATTAAGTTTTCTACCTTTTTACCAAAACCATGTGTGACGGCTTTCTTCCCAGGACGACCACCAGCTCCCTTAACTTCAATATCTAGATATGAACCATCTTCACTAGCATCAAACTTCACATCCCCAGGTTCACCTTTATAACCTCGAGATAATAAAGATATAGCTATCTCACCCTTACCGACTCCAATACCTTTAGCTTGTTCTGTTATATTCCACAGTTTAAATAAGAATTGTAATGGATCACCAGCAATAAAAAATGAGACAATTGGATTTAAAAGATCCGCGAAATTTATACCTTGTACTTGATCAACAGCTAATGCTTGATGTATTATGTCAGGTTGATTATAGTTTGACTGTTTATTCATACACCAATTTACAACATCTCTCAATTCTATTAAATCTTCAGCTCCTTTTATATCAGAGTCAAACAATTTGTTCAAAAGGCTTTCATACGCGAGATTATCAACCTTATTACCTTTTGTTGACACCTTAAGCCACTCATGAGCTAGATGCTCGATTGTTTTTCCTCTGAAACGTCTTTCAATTTTATTGAAATAGCTTATAGGTACATGTATAGGTCCTTCTCCTCCTACTTGTCTGAACTGCGCTACGACCTCTTCAGTTAAATTATTTTTATTGATATAAAAAACAGCAACATGCTCAGACTCATCTTCTCCACTACCTGGGGCTATCCCCGGGAGCTCTTGCTGAGTATCTTCATTATATAATGATTGATACACATCAGATAACGAACCAACGCGTTTGGTTTTTGTATTCTTCAATACACCATTAATGTATTGATTCAATATATCACTATTACCCATGTTATAGCGTGTTATTATAATCTATTTCTATACCCCCGGTATCCACATCAGTCTCAATACTAACAATATCGGAAATAATTTGTTCCAGTTCACCAACATTATTTTGATCAATCTCCTTGCTCAACATACCTTTTGTTTTTTGATCAATAGTATCTGGATCAACAAATAATGCTTTTTTGGCGAGGTCAATCAAACTTAGTTTTATCATTGGCTCATCAGGAACGGATTCCGGTTCTGGAGCAACAGGTTCCGGAGGAGCTACAGCTGGTGCCGCAGCTGGGTCCATGGGTGGTTCTGCTACTGGTTCACCTGGTGCTTGCTCAGTAAACCAATAAAAAGGTTCGCCTGTTTGTTTAACGAAATTATCTAGTATGATTTTATCAAATTTTTTCATTTTTTGTTGTTAAGTGGATTCATTTTGCTAATCATTTTTTTAATGTCAGGAGTGAGGTTGTATGTTTTTCCCTTGTAGATCACTGAATCTTCTCCATTTTGAATCGCATGATTTGCGTTTGTATAAAAATCTCTATCGTTTCCATCATTACTCATACCAACTAACACACCAGTCGGTCCGCTTTTTGCATATTGGCTAAATTTATTTATAGATTTATCTAAGTTGTTGATCATCCGCCCAGGTTTTTTTAGTATTTTTGTGAGCAGCCCCTCTCGGTTCGCGCGCTTGACATCTTCAATAGCTCTCCCTGTACGTTCATATAAATCTTGAGTAACAGGTATATCATATTCACTAAGAGACGCAATGTATTTCAAATTAAATTTCTCTTTCATTACAATTATTTATTTATATAGAAGAGATTTAATTTTTACTTCTTGAAAATATTGTTTGTCAAGATATGTTAAACCGAACTTTAAGATAAACTTATGCGCTTTTTCAAACGTGAACTGCTTTTTATTTTTAATATTCAATCTGTTTTTTATGTCAACAAGTAAATCCTTACATTCACCTGAATTTATATGATTACTCAACTGATCGAAACAAATAGTATCATCAGTTATATAAAACAAATTAGGTAGTATGTTATTTAGCTTTTTTATAAATGTAAGTATAAACTCACCAAATCTCCATGTTGATGTATCACATGTTGAAAAAACCGCTAAATTATATTTTGATATACATTTTTTATTATAAAAAAACACGCACTTATTAGATGATTTTGAATTGATAATAATATCACAAATATGTTTGAGTATATAAAAATAAAAAACAGTCTTCACATCCTGCTTACGAAAATTGACCACATTTAATTGTATCAAATCAAACTGTTCAAGATCTTTTATTATTTTAATCTCACAATCACTCACAACAGAAATAATATCAATTATATTAATGTTAAATCGATCAGCATTTAGTGAACGCATAACTTATGATGCATTTGCTTGCAAAATATTGCAACTATTTAGCACACATACTGAGAACTATATCTTTATTATTCGTGAAAAACTCATCATAGCTTGTCACTATATGATTGTTATAATGTAATATATTATGCGGTGTATCAAAATTTGGATAGTATTTGTTATGAAAACAAATATATTTACCGGCTCGATTTATTTTAAAGATTAAAAACCAAACTTTGTCGTCACTCGTTGCTTGATCAATCCAGGTGTCTAGTTGTTTGCATGTTGAGAATAATTGATGAAACGGTAATTGTTTATAACTCTTACATTCAATCTTCATGTTGTATAATTCGTCTGGAACTATTATATCACCTTCTGTTAACAATATTTGAGAATCACTAAGGTGTTTCATACGAAACATGTTCATACCTCCTACATAAGCACCTGAATTTGGAGTGCGTGTGAAGCTGAGGTTAAATATTTCTGTCAATTCCTTCGCGACTTCTCTTTCAAATGTTTTTCCTTTTTCTTTATTACGGTTCACAATATAATTTATGCTCAATTTTATATTGATCCAATATCTGGTCTTTTATGTACCTTCACACTGTTCTTTTTCTTTTTCTTTTTTTTCTCTTTCTTTGCTTTTGTATCATCCCCAAATAAACCCATAGCAGGAAATACATTATTATCAGTCCATCCGGTATCCATATCACCGTCTCCAGCTGCTGATCCAAACACTCCATCACCTCCTGCTAGGTTAGTTTCATCCAATAATTTATAATACATGTTGTCAAATTTCATATGTTGATTTTGTGGTTGATATATGTTATAATTATTTATAAATGTCTGACTTATTAAACCAATACTTAGAAGAAGCTGAACATGATGCAAAACTGGACATATTTACAATTAAAGATGTCCAGAGTAAATTACCGGCCATAAAGCATAAGTGGGTTGGTAGGTTGATGAGATGTAAAAGAAAGTTGAATAATTTGTATGAAACAAGAGAAGAATTAACAGATGAACTCACTCAAAAAGCAAAAGAACAATCACATTATAAGGTGTCGGATAGTACATTACAAAAATCAATTGCTAAGACAAAAAATATAAAAGAAGTGAACCGCCAGATAAAAGAGTACAAACTTTTAGTCGACATGTTAGAACGAACAGAAAGAGTTTTTAGTAGTATGACGTTTGATATAAAAAATTTAACTGAAGTCATGAAGCTCGAAACAATGTAAATGAAACTTAATCTCACATTTGACTACGACGAAAAAAAACGCGTAGGGTTGTTATCAGGTACATACTTTGATCAGATACGGAATATATTTTCTGTAGAGAATGATGCGGCTAAATTCGCTAGACATTACGGTCGGTTTATTGCCAAAAGAAAATATATTATAACACCAACTGGTCGATTTGAACCATGTTTGTTTTTTGAGATTAGAAAATATGTTAAAGATAACAATATTAATGTAAAACTACACCAAACCGAGGCATTTAAAAAGGAAATTTTACCAGGTTATAACACTAATGATGTTGTACAACTATCTTTACCGTTAAGAGATTATCAATCAAGAGTTGTATCTACATGCTTGAAAATAGGTAGAGGTGTTACTATTCTTGCCACTGCCGGTGGGAAAACATTAACTATAGCTTCATTGATAGAGTCTATATATAAAACAGATAAAACTATCAAATGTTTAATTATCGTACCAGACTTGATGCTTGTTAATCAGACATATGAGGATTTCCGTCAATATAGAGTTTCATTCACCTTCTCAAAATGGACCGGTAACAACAAACTAAACATGGGAACAAATATTGTCATAGCCAACACAGGTATTATGCAAAGTAGCAAAACCAATACAGATTGGATTGAACATATTGACATGTTAGTTGTAGATGAAGTACACAAATTACGGAAAGGTAACAAAATAAATAAGTTGATAAAAAAAGTACGAACTTCACATCGATTTGGTTTCACAGGTACCATGCCAGAATCACAGGAAGATCAATGGAATATAGTTGGTAAAATAGGTCCAGTATTATATGAAAAAAATAGTTATCAGTTGAGATCTGAAAAATATATAGCTAATGCAGAAGCGCTCGTACTTAAATTGAAATATAAGGAACCACCTCGCCATCTGGTTAGAAGAGCAACAGACCCAGGAGAGAGATATAGAAAAGAGTCAGAGTTCCTCCGTGCGAATAAATTCCGAAACAACACATTATCTACTATAATTAATAATTTTACAAACAACGGTCTAATATTAATTGATTATATAGAACACGGTCAGATATTAGAACAACATTTAAAGAAACATTGTCCAGATAAACAAGTTTATTTCATGAGAGGCGATGTACCAGTGGAAGATAGAGACGAGCTCAAAAAAATGATTGAAAAGCGTAAAGATATTATATGTGTAGCCATATCAAAAATATTTTCAACAGGTATCAGTATCAATAACCTACACTTCATTGTGTTTGCTGGTGGTGGAAAAGCCAAGATCAAAATACTACAATCAATAGGTAGAGGTTTGAGAAAACATAAAGACAAGAAAAAAGTCATGATAATTGATGTAGCTGATCAATTATACTACGGCATCAAACATATGAACAAACGGCTAGGAATTTACAAGGAGGAAAACTTAAACTATGGAATCAAAACAATTGAAGAGAGAAACTAAAGTAAAAGCCAAGCCTAAGGCTAAGGCTAAGGCTAAGGCTAAGCCTAAAAAGGAGAAAAAGCCATATTATGTCAATTCAAAAGAATTTTCACAAGCATTAGAAGATTTTTATATGAGCGGTTCAGATGATATAAGTGAGCAATTAGGTATTTATATACATAAAATTGCGACTGGTCTATCGTACGCGCCAAATTTTATCAACTACACATATAAAGAGGACATGATAGGTGATGCTGTATACAAGATGTTATTAGCTATAAAAAATAAAAAATTCAAACTCGATTCCGGTAACAATCCGTTTTCATATTTCACAACAGTTGCCTTCCATGCGTTTATCAACAGAATTAAAAAGGAAAAGAAACAAAGAGAAATTGTGAGTGAATATCAAGAATCAGTTTATGATGAACTAGCGACAAACAGTGATCTATCTGTACATCTCAACGTGGGTAACACGACAAAAACAGAAGATCTTTAATGTTGTTTAAAAAGAGTAGAGTCTGTTGTATATCAGACATACATGTTGGTGTGCATCAAAACAATGCACTTTGGCATGACATCACACTCAATTGGGCTGCGTGGTTAAAAAAAGATCTCCAGGAAAAAAATATTAAGGATATTATCATATCTGGAGATCTGTTTCACTACAGAGATGAAATTGCTGTTAACACAATACAAGTGGTTACAAAAATTTTAAACATGTGGTCAAATTTCAATATAGTTTTATTAGTAGGTAATCACGATTCATACTATAAGGATAGAGTTGATGTCAATAGTTTGTCTATACTGAGTGGGTGGAGCAACATCACCGTGTTCGATCGCGCAGAAATGGTTCACGCTTTTAATCGCAAGCTGATGTTTTGCCCTTGGGGTACTCGAGTTGAAGAAATGGAGCAATGTGACATAATGTTTGGTCATTTTGAGATACAATCATTCAAGATGAATCAATATAAAGTATGTACCGAAGGAGTTAGATCTCGCGATTTATTAGCAAATGCACCTTTAATAATCACCGGGCATTTTCATCTCCGTGATGAACGTAAATATAAAGACGGTACTGTTTTATATCTCGGTAATCCGTTTCAAATGGATTTTGGAGATGTTGATGGAACCAAAGGCTACTATCTCCTTGATATTAAAACCGGTTCATATGATTTTTTTGAAAACAAAATATCACCTCAACATAAAAAAATATACCTCTCAAAGCTTGTAAAACATAAAGGCATAACAGATGATGTCAAAAAAATATTCAACAATAATATTGTTAAATTTATTGTAGATAAACATATCTCACCTGATGAGATTGATTTATTACTAACAAAATTTTCCGAGTTAGATTCAATATCAATAAACACAGACTACGAAATAAATTTCAATAAATTTGGAATTGATGAGCAGGATGAAGTTAATATATCTGGCATTGACATCGCGGAAGCAATAGAAGAATTTATCAACATGTTAGATGTTGAAGATAAGAACAAATTAATTAGTGAGACACTAGATTTATATAGCAAATCAAAATGAAGTACGTATCATTTAAAAAATTGATTATAAAAAACTTTTTATCTGTTGGTGATACTCCAGTAGAGGTAGGGTTTAATAAAGGCCTGAACATAATAACAGGCTTGAACAGAGATAAAGAAGATCGCAGAAACGGTGTAGGTAAATCTACTATAGCTGACGCGATATATTTTGCTGTGTTCGGTAATACAATAAGAGAACTAAAAAAAGAACACATCATGAACAACGTCACACAAAATAGATGTGAAGTAGTTCTAGAGTTTGATGTAAACAACAACAATAAGACTAATCAATATAAAATTGTACGTACTCTCGGTCCAACAAAGTGTTACCTATATGTTAATGAAGACGATAAAACACGAGATTCAATTTCTAATACTAATGAATTAATAGGAGAAATAATCAACAGTTCTCCGGAGGTGTTTCAAAACTGTGTTATTATGACAATAAACAATACAGTACCCTTCATGGCGAAAAAGAAATTTGATAAAAGAAAATTTATCGAGGGTATTTTTAATCTACAAGTGTTTAGTAATATGTTGAACAACGCTAGAGCAGAAATAAATGAGACAAATAGACAGTTTGAGCTCGAATGTGTGAGATATGAAGAGTCGTCTAACACACTCGATTCATATAATAAGCAGCGTACAGATCAGCGAGAACAGCAACACCTATCAAAGACAAAACTACAACAACGCAAAGAGTTGAACAATAATAAGATTGATGAATATAAGAAAAAACTAAGTGAATTAAGTCCGTTAGATAGAGATACTACACAAAAAAATATCAACAAATTAGAAGAGGCTCAGACCAAAAAACAACAACATATAAATACACTACAGGATAAGATTATCACAATTGCGACAAGAAGTGATATTTTAAATGAGAAATACAACCGCACCGGTACAAAAGATAGTGTTTGTCCAATGTGTCTAAGACCGATTGCTGATCATGATCAAGATCATATTGATAATGAAAAACAACAGATGCGTGACAAGAAACAAATTTTAGATCACGATAAACAGCAATTAATTGATGAAAAGAATAAACATGAATTACAGTTACAACAGATAGTCAAGACAATAAAAAAATTACAGAACAAATTATATAAAGATGATCTAAACAAACAAGAAATTTTAAGCATTGAGAGCAGTATAAAACAATTAGTAGACTCAGTTAAACAAATAGACGACGATATAAAGCAACTGCGACACGACACATCTGGACTAGATAAGATGATTCAAACAACATCTGATAAGATGGAGGATATACAAAAAGAGATTGATGTATATAAAACTAAACTGAACATGTATGATGTTATAAAGTTTATTGTATCCGAAGAGGGTGTAAAATCTTATATTGTCAAAAAAATATTACAATTGTTCAATAGTAAATTAGCTTATTATTTAAAACGTATGGATGCAAATTGTATTTGTGTTTTTAATGAGTATTTTGAGGAACAAATTATTGACGAAAAGGGTAAAATTTGCTCATATTTTAATTTCAGTGGAGCTGAAAGAAAAAATATAGATCTAGCATGTTTGTTCGCATTTATGGACATCAGAAGATTACAAGGGGATGTTGCTTTCAATTTTAGTATATATGATGAGTTGTTTGACTCTAGTTTGGATGAAAAGGGAGTAGATCTTGTGACAGAAATTTTAAAAGAGCGTGTTGAAAAATATAATGAATGTATAATGGTAATTAGCCATAGAAAAGAGAGTATGAAAAATGCCACCGGTGAGATCATTTTTCTCGAGAAGAAAAAAGGTATAACCACTAGAATTGAAACACCAGTCGAACTAACTAACTAATATTTAATATGAATGTATATATACCAGGATCCATAGCAGGTCGACCATCAGTCATACCTCAAAATCCATCACCTAGACCAAATCCTCAACCAGTCATGACAGAGAATTCACTACCACGTGGTATCAACTACCAAGCAGATTATAGTGGTTGTGGGTATTGGAGAATGAGTTGGCCAGAACAAGTATTGACGTCATATCAACACATGATAGTTCATGGATTAACATGTATGGTTCGCGATCCAGCTTTTTATACAAATGTAAAAGCTGTAAGACTACAACGACAAGCAAATCCAGCCCAATTAAACTTTTATAAACATCTTAGATCAATTGCAGATCAAAACAATTTTAGATTAATTTATGAAATTGATGATGTCGTTATGAGAGAAGACATACCAGACTACAATAGATATAAATTCGCATTTGAACCAGATGAAATAAGACAATGTGTGATTGAGATGATGAACATGTCTGACGAAATTTCCGTCACATGTGATTACATGAGAGATTATTATATTGATAAAACCGGTAATAAAAACGTGTCGGTTGTACCGAATTATATTCCGAGATTCTGGGCTGATCGATTTTATGATGAAGATCTTATATCTCGGAATTATGACAGACATGTCAAAAAGAGAAAAAAACCTAGAATATTATACGCGGGCTCCGGAGCGCATTTTGATGTAGACAATAAAACAGGTCATGTTGATGATTTTACACATGTACGAGATGTGATAAGGAAAACTAGTAACAAATACCAATGGGTATTTATCGGTGCATTCCCTCCTCCGCTCTCTGATCTTATACGTTCCGGTAAAATAGAATTTCACAATTGGACACCACTTTATAGTTTACCAGAGTTGATCAAGTCATTAAAAATAAACTGTATGGTAGCACCTCTACTTGATAACACATTCAATAGATGTAAGAGTGATATAAAGTTCGTTGAAGCATGTGCATATGGATTACCAGTTGTTTGCCAAGACATGGTTACATACAAGCAAGCTACACACAAGTTTACAACAGGTGATGATATGATTGATCAACTGAAAACTATATTACAAGACAAGCAGCAGTATTTAAAGATTAGTAGAAAAATGAGACAGCAAGTAGAAACACGATGGTTAGAATCAAGTGACAACATCGGTAAATATAAAGAACTCTACACAACATCATTTGGTTCTAGCGAGCGAAAATTATTAAAGTGAAGTTGCATCACTCGGTGTGTTTACATATACTGGTATAAGATGTATAGAAACGTTTATTACAGCCCTAAAGAACAGTTAGTAAAATTGTTTACATGGGATAAAGACGGTCGTAGGATTGTAACTGATTGCTCGTATAACCCATATATTTGGATTGAGAGTAAAAAAGCAACATCACAGAAATCTCTATTCAATACAGATGTGATGAGAAAAGATTTTAACACACAGTGGGACAGAAACAAATATATCCGTGATTCTGGTAGAACACGTATCTTTGAAAACATTAATCCGGAACATCAATTTTTAATAGATATGTTTTGGAAAGACCACCAAAAAGACACATTCACACAGCATCCGTTAAAAGTAATGTATATTGACATCGAAACATATAGTCCTGATGCATTTCCAATACCAAGCGAAGCTAAAGATACAATCAATGTTATAACAGTTTACGACTCACTAAAAGGTAAATTCATAACATGGGGTCTAGATAGATTAACTAAAGAGATAGACAATTGTGATTATGTTTATTGTGATAGTGAAGTTGTGTTGTTAGAAAACTTTTTAAATTATCTCGAGAAAGATTATCCAGATATTATAACCGGTTGGAATACCGAATTTTTTGATATACCTTACATTATTAATCGAATGTATAATTTATTAGGTGATGATGCTGTGAAGAGATTATCACCAGTGAGAAATGTATACAAGAGATCTATAATGGGTCAATTCGGTCGCGAACAAGACAAATATTATATTAAAGGAATTGCGTGTCTAGATTATCTTGATGTATATAAAAAATTTAGTATAGGTTTGAGAGAATCGTATAAACTAGATGCTATAGGTGAATATGAACTAGGTGAGAAAAAGATCGACTATGGAAATACTAATCTATCATCTCTAGCTGATAATGATTGGCAGTTGTTTGTTGAATACAACATTCAAGACGTTAATCTGATCGTCAAGATGGATGATAAATTGAGGTATTTAGATTTGCTTCGCATGTTAGCATATGTCGGCTGTACAACATTCGAGTCTTCCATGGGAACATTGAGTACAATCACAGGTGCTGTTATCATGAAAGGTAGAGAAAAA
>ERZ807291.5173-NODE-5173-length-16587-cov-9.030123_pt1 | contig 16587 bp, 25 predicted proteins | sample MGYA00521257_ERZ807291 | MGnify/ENA primary metagenome ERZ807291 (study PRJEB31413, sample SAMN03169783) | marine metagenome | biome: Marine; feature: Water; material: Subsurface seawater | place: North Sea | collected 2011-04-28 | depth 1 m m ... | reverse complement strand
CAGAATTGCTCCCAGAAGCTTGCGCTCTCGCGTCTTTGTAAAGTTGTAGTCATGATTATTTTTTTTTGTTTATTTATATATGGTCTTAAAAACCTCCCAGGTCAGTGCCTGTTGATTACATTATAGGATATCCAATCCGACATAGATATTAAAAAATAATAAACTTTAAAAACAGGTACGAAAACAGCGGCTTCTTAAAAGATTCAGTATAAAACTGAATCTTTTAATATTTTAATAATAAATTACTAAGAATTTTTAACTTCTACTTCTACACCTGCAGCAAGATCTAAATTTCGTAAATCTCTCAAAGTATCTTCTGACGGAGAAATTACATCAATGATTCTCTTATGTGTTCTAATTTCAAAATGTTCTCTCGCATCTTTGTTTACGTGAGGAGATCTTAAAACACAATAAATTCGACGCTTTGTCGGTAATGGTACGGGCCCAACAACTTTAACATTAGTATTTGCTAAAGTATTCATAATTAAGTTACATGATTCATCAAGAACAGTTGAATCATAAGCTTTAAGGCCAATACGCAGAGTTTGTGAGTTCATAAATCTGTTTAATTAATCAATAATTTTAGACACAACACCGGCTCCAACTGTTCGACCACCTTCACGAATTGCGAATCTCATACCTTGTTCAATTGCAATTGGGTTAATTAGTTCTGCAGTCATTTTAATACGATCACCAGGCATTACCATTTCTGCAATACTACCGTCATCTCCAGTAAATTGAATAATTGTTCCAGTTACATCAGTCGTTCTAACATAAAATTGTGGTCTGTAGCCTGTGAAAAACGGTGTATGACGCCCACCTTCATCTTTATTTAAAATATAAACTTCAGCTTCAAACTTTTTATGTGGTGTGATTGAACCTACTGCAGCTAATACCATGCCACGTTCAATTTCTGCTTTTTGAATTCCACGAATTAAAATTCCAACATTATCACCTGCCATACCTTGATCAAGTGTTTTTTGGAACATTTCGATTCCTGTTACTGTAGTTGATCGTGTTTCAGCTAATCCTACTAATTCTACTGTATCACCTACAGTTAATGTTCCTCGTTCAATCCTACCTGTCGCTACTGTACCACGACCAGTAATTGAGAATACATCTTCTACAGCCATTAAGAAAGTTTTCTCTGTATCTCGTTCTGGAGTTGTAATATACGTATCTACAGCATCCATCAAATCAAAAATTAGATCAACCCATTTATCGTCACCACGTTGTTTAGTACCAGCTTCTAAAGCTTGTAAAGCTAATAACGCTGAACCAGAAACGAATGGAATTTCATCACTTGGGAAATCGTAACTTTCAAGTAATTCTTGAACTTCTAATTGAACTAATTCTAAAAGTTCTTCATCATCAACTTGATCTGCTTTATTTAAGAAAACTACTAATTTTGGTACTCCAACTTGTTTTGCTAAAAGAATATGTTCTCTTGTTTGTGGCATTGGACCATCAGCTGCAGAAACAACTAAGATACCTCCATCCATTTGAGCGGCTCCTGTAATCATGTTCTTTACATAATCTGCGTGTCCAGGACAATCTACGTGAGCGTAGTGACGATTTTCAGTTTCATATTCTACGTGAGCCGTATTAATTGTAATACCTCTCGCTTTTTCTTCTGGAGCTGAATCAATTTCATCCATACCTTTTGCGTCTTTATCACCGTAAATTGATAAAGCTCCTGAAATTGCTGCTGTTAAAGTAGTTTTTCCATGGTCTACGTGCCCAATTGTACCAATATTAACATGTGGTTTTAAACGTTCGAATTTTTCGCGTGCCATATTTAAAAGTTATTTTGAAAGTTAGTAAGTTAGTTTTTTTTTGTAAAAAAAAAATGCTTTTGGCGACTTTTATAGTTTTTTAATTATCTAGTAACGGAAGTGAGCAAAAGCTTTATTAGCTTCAGCCATTTTATGCGTTTGCTCTTTACGTCGAATAGCATTGCCAGTCTCTTTTGAAGCATCTAAAATCTCGTTAGCTAATTTAGCTGACATACTTTTTCCGGAACGAGCTTTAGCAAATTCAGCTATCCATTTTAGACCAATGTTAATCCCTTTATAAGCTCGAATTTCGATAGGAACTTGGTATGTTGATCCCCCAACTCTTCTAGATTTAACTTCTACTTGTGGGGCAACATTTTTTACCGCTTTTTCTAAAATATAAATTGGGTTTTCATCAGATTGGTTCTTTATAATTTCTAAAGCATTGTAAACAATCCTTTGAGCTAAAGATTTTTTACCTGATGCTAAAATCCTTGATATTAACAATGTTACGAGACGGCTATCATAACACGGATCAGCTTGTACAATTTTTCTTTGAGCACGGTTTCTTCTTGACATGAAAATTTATTAAAATTTAATTGTTAGTATTTTTTTGTCGTTTACTTCCATATTTTGATCTTCCTTGTTGGCGATCTTTCACACCAGAAGCATCAAGACTTCCTCTTACGATATGATAACGACAACCAGGTAAATCTTTTACTCGACCTCCTCGGATCAAAACAACGGAATGTTCTTGAATGTTATGACCAATTCCAGGGATATAAGCAGTAACTTCAAAACCAGACGTTAAACGTACACGAGCAACTTTTCGTAATGCAGAATTTGGTTTTTTAGGTGTTGTTGTATAAACTCTTGTGCATACTCCTCGTCTTTGAGGACACGCTTTCATAGCAGGAGATTTTGTTTTCTTTTTAATACTTTTTCGATTAAACTTTAGTAATTGTTGAATAGTAGGCATATAGGCTGATTTTTAATTTGTTTCTTTTACTCCATATTTACGCATAAATTTTTCAACGCGACCTTCAGTATCAAGAATTTTTTGTGAACCAGTATAAAAAGGATGATTTCCAGACCAAATATCTACATTTAACTTAGGTTTAGTCGAACCGACTTTCATAATAAGTTTACCATCGCAATAAACTTCAGCTTCTGGATACCATTCTGGATGTATTGATTTTTTAGGCATTGCAAAATTTTTGTGGAAATGTAAAAATTAACGTTTTGAATATTGTGGTGCTTTTCTGGCTTTTCGTAAACCATATTTTTTTCTTTCTTTTTTTCTAGCATCTCGCGTTAAACAACCTTCTAATTTAAGAGTTGGTTTATTTTCGGACGATATATAACATAAGGCTCTCGCGATTCCTAACTTAATTGCATCAGCTTGACCTTTTAAACCACCACCATGAGTGTTTGCATAAATATCGTAGCTATTTTCTAATCCTAAAAGTGTTAAAGGGCTTTTCGCACTAAGAATGTATTCAGGGTTATATTGTAAATAGGAATCTCCCTTTTTTTGATTAACTTGCATAGCTCCGTTTCCCGGAACCAGAATAACTTTCGCAACAGACGTTTTTCGACGCCCAATGCCATAGTATGTTTTTGTTGACATATTAGTTAAAAATAATTTTTTATCCTTAATTTAAAGTTTTGTTAAACTTTGTTTTCAAATTTTCCATTACTTCCTTAGCCGATTTTTGGCCAAAATTTTTGAACGCTAGTAGATCGTCTTCTGAATATTGTAAAAGTTCCCCTAGGTTATGAATGTTTGCTCGCTTTAAGCAATTGTAAGCTCTAACCGATAATTCTAATTCTTCAATTAAAATATTTTCTAAGCTAACTTTATCTTCTTGTTCGATTTGAGGCAGTTCGATTTCATTATATATAAAATCTGTGTCGGTATTACTTTTTATTGTTTTAAAAACATTCTCTAATAAATCTGCAGCGTAGAAAAGAGCATCTAATGGTTTGAGAGTTCCATTCGTAGAAATTTCTAAAACTAAATTCTCTACCTCAGACGTTACTTCAAGTTTCGTAGGCTCAATAAAAAAATTAACTTTATGAACCGGCATAAAGATTGCGTCAACTGGAATAAAATCTGATTCTAAAACGGTAAGATTCTCCTGGCTTAAAATGTAATTTTTTCCGTTATCGATCAATACTTCAAGTTCGAAATTAGAATCTTTTGTTAACGTTCCGATGTATTGGAATGGATTCACAATAGTTAGTTGAGAATCTAATTCAAAATCTTCTGCCGTTATTATACCTTTACTGTTTTTAGTTAAACCTAATACTAGTGGTTTTTCTAATTTTCCTTTAAAGCAAATCTGCTTTAAATTTAAAATAATTTCAACAATATCCTCTTGTAAGCAATCTAAATTAGCAAATTCATGTTTAACATTCGCAATTCGAACACCAACGATAGCAATTCCTGGCAATTCAGTTAACAGCACTCGTCTTAATGTATTACCAACAGTTAAACCTTGTCCTTTTGGTAGAGGGCCAATTAAAAGTTTTGAATATAATCTATTTGCTTCCTCTGTTTTCGAATCAAGGCATTGAATTTTAAACATTCAAAAATATTACTTAGAATTAAAAATGTTATTTTAATTTCTTACAATTTTATGTTCTATAAGAGTAATCGATTATTATACACGACGTTTTTTAGGTGGACGGCACCCATTGTGTGGAACCGGAGTAACATCTTTAATTAACACAACTTCTAAACCACATCCTTCTAACGCTCGAATAGCTGTTTCTCGTCCACTTCCGGGCCCACTAACCATAACTTCAGTTTGTCGCATACCTTGTTCATAGGCTAATGTAGCGACCTTTTCAGAAGCACTTTGGGCAGCAAAAGGCGTTCCTTTTTTTGATCCCTTAAAACCGCTGCTACCCGCTGAAGCCCAATATAAAGTATTTCCTTGTTTATCTGAGATACTAACAATCGTATTATTAAATGTTGCTTTAATATGTACAACACCATACGATGTTTTTACTTTTTTTACTGTGGAACGTTTTCCTTGTTTAACCATAAAAGTTTTTACGCCCTTTAATTTTTAATTTTACAAAAAGTTAACGCTTACGTGATACTGCAATTTTCACTTTACCTTTTCTTGTTCGTGCATTTGTGCGTGTTCGTTGACCCCTTACAGGTAATCCAACTCTATGACGACGACCTTTTGCAGAACCTATTTCTGTCAATCTTTTGATGTTTTGGGAATATTCTCTTCGTAAATCCCCTTCGGTTTTGTAATTATTCTCGATTAATGAACGTAATTGAGTTACTTCTTCATCAGTTAAATTTTCACATCTCGTACTTGGATTAATTGTTGTTTCGTTAATAATATTTTTGGCACTAATCCTTCCAATACCAAATACAGAAGTTAACCCAATATCAATTCTTTTTCGTCTTGGTAAATCTATACCTGCAATTCTTACCATTTTATAAATTTGAGGTTAAATTTCTATTTACGTTTCATTTTTGCTCTTCCTTGACGTACTTTAAGACGTGGGTCACTTTTACAAATAACATAAAGGCGACCTCGTCGTTTTACAACTTGGCAATCTTTTGAACGATTTTTAAGATTACCGATAGAACTTACAACTTTCATAATTTTGATAATTTTGGGTAATTTTTTACAATTCAGGATCTTAAATAAAAATATCGTATTTGGGCTAAAAAGTCTACAAACGTTTAAAATTCTCATAATTTTTACTTATTAAAAACCCTCGTACTTGGGTTGTTACATCAGTAACTACACCTATGAGAATAAGTAAAGACGTAATGTTTTTAAACACTGTAATTTTAAAAATAGAATTGAGAATAATCGGTAAAAAAGCCAGTATAGAAAGAAATAATCCTCCTACAAAAGCTAACCTTTTTATTGTTCGTTCAATATACGTAGATGTTGACTTTCCAGGTTTAATACCCGGAATTGTATACGACATTTTAGAAAGATTTTTGGCAATATCTTCAGGTTTTAAAATTAGAATTGCATAAAAAGAACTAAAAAACATAATTAAAATAAAGTTCAAAGTTAATGAAACAACCGTAAGAGTTTCAACATTTGAAAAATATTTTCCTAATCCCATTTGAAGAGGGTAAATAAAAAAGCTCACTATAGTAGAGCTAAAAATAAGAGGCATAATACCTCCCTGATTCAATTTTATTGGGATATAACTATTTTTTAGTTCATTCTTTTCTGTCAAATTTAATTTTAATTGTTTAGCAGAAATGACATTGATTTTTTTATATGCATCTTGAAATATCACAATTAAAGAGGTGATAACAATGTATAAGAAAAAAACCGTGCAGCACGTTCCGATTGTTTGACTTAAATTCGTTAACGTTATTGTCTTTAATGCAGTTTTTAAATTATTAGGAATACTTCCAATGATATTAATAAAAATAACCATAGAAGAACCATTTCCTAAACCTTGTTCGGTAATTAATTCTGAAAACCACATTGAAATCATTGAACCAGTTGTTAACGCAATAATTATTTTTAATGCAATTACAAGTGTCCAATTAAAAATTAATGGTTTTAGAAGGCCAAAAGAAATAAATGTACTTAAGCCAATTGCCCAAACAAAAGTTAAATATCGTGTATATTGACTTAATTTTCTACGTCCAAGTTCGCCTTCGTCTTTTTGAAGCTTTTCAAATTCCGGGATTATCGGCGTTATTAACTGGATTATAATTGAGGAGTTTATATAAGGTAGAATACCTAAGGAGCCAATTGCTAAAAAAGAACTTCCAGTTAAATTCCTAGCTATACTAAAAAGAGGATTTAAATTTTGCCCTTCTTCAAATATATTCAAATCTACTGAAGGAACTGGGATATATAAGCAGAGCCTAATACATAACAATAAACTTAAAATTTTTAATAACTTATTGAAAAGTAAATTATTGGTTTGTTGCATATTTTGCTAGACCTCTTTACATATGATATGTACGTAATGTTTTTAAACTTTCAATGGTAGCTCTAGCATTATTCAATAAATTTTTTGACCCTAATTGCTTTGATAAAATATTTTTTACGCCTGAAAGTTCTAAAACTGTTCTAATGGAACTTCCTGCAATTACTCCCGAACCAGGAGCAGAAGGTCTTAAAAGAACACTTGCTGCACCAAATTTTCCTACAGTTTTATGCGGTATCGAAGCCGAATTTGTTAAGGGAACTTCTATGATATTTTTTTTACCATCATTTACTGCTTTTCGTACTGATGTTATTACATCATTTGCTTTACCAACACCTACACCAACTTTTCCATTTTCATTTCCGACTACCATAACGGTACGAAAACTCATCTTTTTACCACCTTTAACAACTTTTGTCACACGTTGAATGGAAACAACACGCTCGACCCATTCAGTTTGAGATTGATTATTACCTTTTTTAAATTTTGCCATTGTTTATACAGTTCAATTTTTATTTACCTGTTTTACCTGCTTTGCGACGAATAATTTCATTTTCATAACAAATTCCTTTACCTTTATAAGGCTCAGGAGGTCTTACGGAACGTATTTTTGCTGCGAATTCACCCACAAGTTCTTTTTCTACGCCCATTACTACAACACTATTTGGATTTTCTACTTTTATTGTAATTGTTGGGGGAGGTATCATTTCAACGGGATGGCTATAACCCATATTTAGAACTAAATTATTACCACTCATCTGTGCACGATAACCAACTCCATTGATTGCTAATCTTTTTTCAAAACCATCACTTACACCAATTACCATATTTGAAATAAGAGTTCTCGTTAAACCATAAAAGGATTGAGCCAACTTAGTATCTTTTGTTTTTTGAACAGTTATTTCACTATCCGTAATGTTTACAGAAACAAGCGACGGAAAAATTCTTGAAAGTTTACCTTTTGGTCCTTCTAACATTATCTTTTGACCTTCCGATTTAACTTGGACTTGTTTTGGTATTGTAATGCTTTGTTTTCCGATACGAGACATATTCGATTTTAATTTACCATATATAACATAAAATTTCTCCACCAATCCCTTCTTTACGTGCTTGTTTATCACTCATCAGCCCATAAGAAGTTGAAATTATGGCTATACCAAAACCACCTAAAACACGAGGCATTTTTTTGCAATTTGTATATGAACGTAACCCTGGTCTACTAGCACGTTGAATTTTCGTAATGGCTGGTTCACGGTCAATACCTGTATAACGTAACGATAATAAAAGTGAAGATTTTATTCCATTTTGTAATTCTTCATAAGAATTAATATAACCTTCTGAGACTAAAACTTCGGCAATTCGTTTTGTCATCTTCGTACTAGGGATTTGTACAATTTGATGTTTTGCTAAACTTGAATTTCGAATTCTCGTCAGCATATCTGCTATTGTGTCTGTCGTCATTACCTCTTTTATTTATTTATTAAAAAATTATTATTTTTTAAACGGCATCCCTAACTTTGTTAGAAGAGCTAAGGCTTCATTATCTGTAGAAGCGGTAGTTGTAATTGTTATACTCATACCACTAATTTCCTTTACATCATCGTAAGATATTTCAGGAAATATTAGCTGGTCGGTAATACCAAACGTATAGTTTCCTCGCCCATCAAAGCCTTTTGTCGGTATTCCCTGAAAATCTTTAATTCGCGGTAATACGATATTTACCAACTTATTGTAAAAGTTATACATTTTTTCACTACGTAATGTAACCGAAGTACCGACAGTCATTCCTTCTCGAATTTTAAACCCAGCTATTGATTGTTTTGCATTGTTTAAAACGGCTTTTTGTCCTGTAATAAGAGTTAACTCATCAATAGAAGCATTCATCTCTTTTGTGTTTTTCGATAAATCTCCAAGACCACGATTGACAGAAATCTTTTTAAGCTTGGGTATACTTTCCACATTTGTATAACTCAGTTCTTTTTTTAGAGCAGGGACAACTGTTTCTTTATAATATGATTTTAAATCTTCCTTCATTTGTTTTTATTAACATATAAAACCATTGAATGGTCAAAATATTTATTTATAGTACTTCAGGAGCTAAAGAAATAATTTTTGTAAATCCTGCATCTTTTAATTCACGAGCAATTGAACCAAAAACTCGTGTTCCTCGAGGATTATTTTCTTTATTAATAATAACAGCGGCATTATCATCAAAGCGTATTCTAGAACCATCTTTACGTCTTACACTGTGAGCTGTTCGAACGATAACAGCACGGACAACTTCAGATCGTTTTACTGTTAAATTAGGTGTTGCATCTTTTACAGCAGCAATGATAACATCTCCAATTTTTCCATAACGACGGTTGTTTCCTAAAACTCTTATGCACATTATCTTTTTTGCACCGCTATTATCAGCTACGTTTAAATATGTTTGCTGTTGTATCATTTTTTATTTCGATGTTTTACGAACAATATTTGTTAAAATCCAATTTTTTGTTTTACTAATAGGTCGTGTTTCAGCTATTTGAACTGTATCCCCAATTGAACCTAAAGAATCTGGATCGTGAACAGCGTAACGTTTTGTTGTTTTAAAAACTTTTTTATAACGTGAATGCTTCTTTAAATTATCAACTGCCACAATACAGGTTTTGTCCATTTTAGTGCTTACAACAGTACCAGTTTTTTGTTTAGTTGTCATAGGAATTTAATTTTTTACGCGTTCAATAATTTTTGTCTTAATTGGAAGTTTATACGAAGCCAATTTTAAAACTTCAAATGCTTTTTTACGGTCTAAACCATTGATTTCAAATAACACTGCCCCTGGTTTAACAACGGCTACCCAATAAGAAACGGCTCCTTTCCCGGAACCCATCCTCGATTCTGCAGCACGCTCTGTAATTGACTTGTCCGGAAAAATACGAATCCAAATCTTACCAGTTTTACGTACATATCTTGTAATACTTCGTCTTGTTGCTTCAATTTGTCGCGAAGTAATCCAAACAGGTTCCATAGCTTGTAAACCATATTCACCAAAAACAATTGTATTAGCATTGGATTTACCTGTCATTCTACCACGATGTGGTTTTCGAAATTTTGTTCTTTTAGGAAGTAACATAATCTTTTATTTCTAATTAGCTAAACATTTACAGAATTTCTTCATTAAAAATCCAAACTTTTATACCTAAAACACCATAAATTGTAAATGCTTTGTATGTGGTATAACTAATATCGGCTCTTAACGTTTGTAATGGTACACGTCCTTCACGAATCCATTCTGCACGAGCAATTTCTGCTCCGTTTAAACGACCAGCAACTTGAATTTTAAAGCCTTTAACTTGATTTTTTTGCAATTGTTGTGTTGTTTGACGAATAGCTTTACGAAATGCTACTCGTTTTTCTAATTGTGCTGCTAGAGCTTTTGCTACTAGAACACTTTCAACTTCACTTTTCGCAATTTGAATTACTTTAATGCGAATTTGTTTATCTTTATTTACAATTTTTTGTAGTTTCGCTTTAAAAATTTTAATAGCATTTTCTTCATTCGATTCGATTGGAATTGCTTTTGGTCGAGCTGCATAAATACGTAATTCAAGATGATAAACTTTTCGATGAATATCTAATTTACTTATACCAGCTTTATCATAAACATTTTCAAATTCCGTTTCGAATAATTTTCTAATTAAATAGTCTTCTTTTAAGACTTTGTTAAAATTTTTGTAATCGGCATACCAATTGGAGCTTTGTTTTTTGTTAACTCCAATTCTAAAACCCGTTGGATGTGTTTTTTGTCCCACTGTTTATTTTTTTATTTTTTAATAAATTCCTACCCAACAATAATGGTAATGTGAGATGTTGGTTTTAAAATTTTAAAAGCACGACCTTGAGCTCTCGGACGAAAACGTTTCATCGTTGGACCTTGATCCGCTTTTGCACTTTTAACAATTAATTGTGTTTCATCACCGCCATTGTTATTTACAGCATTCGCAACCGCAGAACGAAGAACTTTAATAATTGGTTTACAAGATTTGTAAGGCATAAATTCAAGTAACGTTAAAGCGTCTTGATAGCTTTTTCCTTGTATTTGAGTAAGTACTCTGCGAATTTTATTGGGTGACATTCGAATATACTTTGCGATAGCTTTACTATCTGTTGTTTCTATGTTCACGAGTTGATTTGTTATTAATTTTCAAAATTTACAAAAAGTTAACGTTTTGATTTTTTGTCCTTTTTAATGTGTGAACGAAATGTTCGTGTTGGAGAAAATTCTCCTAACTTATGACCAATCATTTGTTCCGTTACAAAAACTGGTAAATGTTGTCTACCGTTATAAACGGCAAAAGTATGACCAATCATGTTAGGCATTATCGTACTAGAACGAGACCAAGTTTTAATAATTTCCTTTTTTCCAGTTGAATTTAAAAGCTCAACTTTTTTACCAACATTGGCAGCGATAAAAGGACCTTTTTTAAATGAACGAGCCATTTGCTACTGTTTTAATTAATCTATTTATTTTTTACGGCCACGTAGAATATAATTACTACTTGCTTTATTTTTATTACGTGTTTTAACTCCAAGTGCTGGCTTACCCCATGGAGTAACGGGTTTTGAACGACCAATCGGTGAACGACCTTCACCACCACCATGTGGGTGATCAATAGGGTTTTGTACAACACCACGAACATGAGGTTTTTTACCTAACCAACGGCTTCTTCCAGCTTTTCCTATGCTAACATTAATGTTATCAATATTACCGACTTGTCCAATAGTCGCAAAACATTTTTTATTAACTAAACGAACTTCACCAGATGGTAACTTTAACGTAACAAAATCACCTTCTTTAGCTATTAACTGGGCATATGTACCGGCAGCTCTAGCAATTTGACCACCTTTTCCAAGCGTTAGTTCAATATTATGGATAGTACTCCCTAAAGGAATATATTCTAAAGGCATTGAATTTCCAATTTCAATTGGAACATTTTTACCACTATAAACTAGAGTTCCAACTTTTAAAGATCGAGGTGAAATTATATAAGTTTTAGAACCATTTTCATATTGTATTAAAGCAATTCGTGCACTTCGGTTTGGATCATATTCAATACTTACTACTTTTCCAGGATTTTGATTTATTTGTCGTTTAAAATCAATAATTCTATATCTTCGCTTATGTCCACCACCACGGTTTCCAAGTGTTATAATACCTCGATTATTACGACCGTTAATTCTTCTTTTACCAAACGTAAGAGATTTTTGAGGTTTTGTTTTTGTTAACTCATCAAATGTCAAGCCTGACTTTGAGCGTGTTCCTGGACTATAAGCTTTGTATAATCGAATTGGCATACAATTCTATTGTGTAAATTTTTAAATAAATAATAATTTTCGTATATATAACCTAAGATTCGTTTAAAAGTGTAATAGAATCTGAAGCATCAAGCCTAACAATGGCTTTTTTATACTTTGCTTTTTTCCCAATATACTTACCAACACGTCTTTTTTTAGAAGGTTGCATTGCAGTCGTTATTGAAATAACTTTTACGTCGAATAATTCTTCAATTGCTTTTTTCAAAGTTGTTTTATTAGAATTTGGATCAACTGCAAAACAATATTGATTTTCTTCAATTAATCTAATTGTTTTTTCGGTAAGTATTGGAAACTTTATTAAACTAACTAAAGAAGATTTTGTTAATGTCATAATTTATAATTTTAGGCGTTATTTTGCCGTAAGGGTAAGGAAACTGTCCTTTTTTCCAGGTACTGAACCTTTTAAAATAAGAAGTTTCTCAGTTTCGTTTAGATAAACAATTTCTGTATTTTTAAGGGTTACGGTTTTGTTTCCCATTTGTCCTGCCATTTTTTTCCCAGGATAAACACGGCCTGGCGTAGTACCAGCTCCGATAGATCCAGGTAATCTATGATTTTTCGAACCATGAGTCATTGGACCTCGACTGAAATTATTTCTCTTTTGGTTGCCTGTAAAACCTTTACCAATACTTGTACCTGTTACTTTTATAGATTGACCAATTTCGAACTGATCAAGAGCTAATTCCATACCTAATTGCCATTTCTCATCAATTTCAGGTACTCGAAATTCTTTAAAATAACGAAAAGAATTTTCTGTTGCTTTTTTTAAATGACCTTTAATAGGTTTAGTTATTTTAGATGATTTAGCAGCTGTATAACCAATTTGAATGGCATTATAACCATCAGTTTCTGTTGTTTTAATTTGTGTGATACAACAGGGCTCAATTTTGACGATACTTACTGGGAGAAGAGACCCTTTATTATCAAATATTTGAGTCATCCCAACTTTTCTTCCCACTAGTCCTAATTTCATATAATTTAGTAAAGAGTGATTTTTACTTTAATGTAATCGTCCAAGGCAAAAATAATTATTTTTTTATCGGTAACGATAATATACTCATTATAAAGAATACGTTTAACTATTGTCTATAGTACATATGGGCTAAATAAAATACTAATTTACTTTTAACTTTACTACTTTTAAAATAAAAATATTACAACCGGTATATTTATCTTTAAGTTCCATTAAATATTTGAATTAAAAATTTAAAATGTGGCAAACATTATTTCAAGATCCTGAAAAGCAAACTCTTAATAAATATGAATCGGACCTTTTAAAAATAAAATCCTTTGCAAAAAAATACTCAGTATTAGATGACAGCGAATTAAAAAATGTGACATTAAATTTAAAACAACGACTTGAGAAAGACAATTCTTTTGAAAATATTAAACATGAATCTTTTGCTCTTGTTCAAGAGGGAACATTTCGAGTTTTAGGGATGAAACATTTTGATGTTCAATTAATTGGTGGTCTGATTTTAAGTCAAGGTAAAATTGCTGAAATGAAAACAGGTGAAGGAAAAACTTTAGTTGCTTTATTACCAGCATTTTTATATGGCCTTTCAGGAAAAGGTGTCCATGTTGTTACAGTAAATGATTATTTAGCACGTCGTGATGCTAGTTATGTAGGTAAAGTTCATGAATTTTTAGGTCTAAGTGTGGGTTTAATACAAGAGAACTTGACTGCAGAAGAAAGACAACGCGCATACAAAGCCGATATTATTTATGTGACGAATAATGAATTAGGTTTTGACTACTTACGTGATAATATGGTTCTTGACCAATCAGAATTAGTTCAAAGACCTTTCTTTTATTGCTTAATTGACGAAGTTGATTCAATTTTAATTGATGAAGCTCGAACACCTTTAATTATTTCTGGTTCAAGTAATGCTCCCGTCGAAAAATATGAACAAACATCTAAGTTAGCTAGTAATTTGAAAAAAGATTTTCATTATCTTGTTGATGAAAAAAATCAAAATATAACGTTGACGGAAAAGGGTGCTAGATTTTGTGAACAAGTTTTGAATATTAGTGATTTATATAATATTAATAATCCTTATATCTCTTACATAGTTAATTCTTTAAAAGCGATTGAATTATTTAAGTTAAATAAAAATTACATAATTAATGAAAATTCAGAGATTGTAATCGTCGATGAATTTACAGGTCGTATTATGGAAGGCCGACGATGGAGCGATGGATTACACCAAGCTATTGAAGCTAAGGAGAATGTTAAAATTCAAGATGAAAGTCAAACTTTAGCATCCATAACTTATCAAAATTTATTTTTACTTTATGATAAGCTTGCAGGAATGACAGGAACAGCAAAATCAGAAGAAGTTGAATTTGAAAAAATTTACAATTTAGAAGTTGTCTCAATACCTACAAATAAAAAAATTCAACGAAAAGACTTTTCTGACCAAGTTTATAAAAATCAGTATTTTAAATGGCAGGCCATTGCTAAAGAATGTTTGAATTTTTACTCGATTGGACGACCAGTTTTAATCGGTACAACAACTATTGAAAAATCTGAATTGTTAGCTGCATTATTAGCTGAGTATAAAGTTCCATACAATATTTTGAATGCTCGCCCAGAAAATGTTGAAAAAGAAGCTGATATTATCGCTCAAGCGGGTTGTTTAAAAACAATTACGATATCGACAAACATGGCCGGACGAGGAACTGATATTCTTCTAGGTGGTAATATAAAAAATTTCACATTTAATGAATTAAGAAAATTATTAACTAATGATCCTGTTGACTTTATTGATGTTGATCTTTTAACTCGAGCAAAAGCTTATTATAAAAAATTAGTTAAAGATTTGGAAAATAACACAAAAGCGTTAGATGTTTTAAATAATGATGCTTTAGAAGGATTAGTTTTAGAACAACCGTTGAATCCAATTGGCGATCTTTATAACATAATTTATGAGGAAAAAGAAAAATTACTAAAAGAAGAAAAATTACAGGTAAAATCTCTAGGAGGTTTACATGTTATTGGAACCGAAAGACATGAATCTCGTCGAATTGACAATCAATTAAGGGGACGTTCGGGACGCCAAGGTGATCCTGGTTCATCAAGATTTTTCTTAAGTTTAGAAGATAGACTACTTCGTTTATTCGGTGGTGATAAAATTTTAGATGTTATGAAAAATATTGGATTCGACGATACAATTCCAATCGAATCTAAATTTTTAGATCAAAGTTTAGAAACAGCTCAAAAGAAAGTAGAGGCTTATTATTTTGATTCGCGAAAACAGCTTTTTGAATATGATGAAGCTTTAAATTTACAACGAGATAGCGTTTATACAGAACGAAAACTTATTATTACAAAAGATAATTTACGAGATTGGATAATTGAATATGGCGAGCGAAGCTTGATAGATTTTATAGTCTATTTGAAATATTTAAAAGCGAATTCCCAATTAAATTCTACTATATTAACTGAATTGAATTATAAAATACAGGATTTATTAGGTCTTCCTTTTGCTGTGACTTTAACTACAGAGGACATTGATTTCGATGATTTATTAACAAAATTACGTCAAGCATTTTATATAAGTTATGATTTAAAAGAAGCGGAAATGGAAGCAGTTAAACCTGGTTTATTTCGAGAAATTGAAAAATCATTTCTTTTAAATCAAATTGATTTTATTTGGAAAGAGCATTTACAACGTCTCTCTTTATTAAAAGAATCTATTATGTGGCGTGCTTATGGGCAAAAAACGCCTTTAACAGAATATAAAAATGAAGCTTTTCAATTATTTGTAATAATGTTAACTCGTATCCGTCATCGAGTAGTTTACTTTACTTTAAAATCTCGAATTATTATTTCAGAATAACTGTTTTATAGTTTTTATATTTCATATTATGTTTTGTTCTACGACAGCAAATAAAAATCTGCTATCGTAGAACAAATCAAAGCCAAAAAATTTTGGTGTTCTTCTTGGCCTTCTATCTATTAGTCTAAAGGACGCATAGAAAGTACTGGCTCATTTTCACGGTTAATTCCCTTTTCAAAACCAGCAGCAGCAGCTCTTGCACGTCCAGCGTGCCATAAGTGCCCTACCCATAGGAAGAATCCTAAGAAGAAATGTGAAGTAGTTAACCATGAACGTGGCGAAACATAGTTTACTGAGTTAATCTCAGTAGCTACACCACCTACAGAGTTTAATGCACCTAAAGGAGCATGAGTCATGTACTCAGCAGCACGACGCTCTTGCCATGGCTGAATATCGTTACGGATTTTGTTTAAATCTAATCCGTTCGGACCTCTTAACGGCTCAACCCAAGGAGCTCTCATATCCCAGAAACGCATAGTTTCTCCACCGAAGATGATCTCACCACTTGGAGAACGCATTAAGTACTTACCTAAACCTGTTGGACCTTGAGCTGATGCAACATTGGCACCTAGACGTTGGTCACGTACTAAGAAAGTAAATGCCTGAGATTGTGAAGCTTCTGGACCTGTTGGACCATAGAATTCACTTGGGTATGCAGTGTTGTTATACCA
>ERZ807291.5171-NODE-5171-length-16589-cov-7.360711_pt1 | contig 16589 bp, 11 predicted proteins | sample MGYA00521257_ERZ807291 | MGnify/ENA primary metagenome ERZ807291 (study PRJEB31413, sample SAMN03169783) | marine metagenome | biome: Marine; feature: Water; material: Subsurface seawater | place: North Sea | collected 2011-04-28 | depth 1 m m ... | reverse complement strand
CATACAATTTGGCGGTTCCTTGACCGGCCACATGGGGATTTAGCCGTATTTGCCTCTGTTGATGGATTGATCCACTTCCATGCCCGAGCTGCCTATGAGAGGGTACGGTATGAGCAGTTGGAGGATGCCTTTCAGGATTCAAAGAATACGGATTCCCAATCCCTTTTGTTTCCAGAGTCGTTGGAGCTGGATGGGATTGACCAAAAAAATTTAATGGAAAACATGGACGCGTTAAGACTCGTTGGATTTGTATTGGAAGAATTTGGCCGAAATTTTTATCGTCTCGAAGGTTGCCCGAAATGGGTAGACCCAGAAGAAGCCATTGGTTTCTTACGGGACTTTTTAGAAATTGCCAGGGAAAGTGGGGGAGGGATGGATCCAGAGAAATTTGCCAAAGAAGCCCTCGTGCAAAAAGCCACAAGTGAAAATACATACCAAAAGGTTTTTTCAGACGATGAAGTCATCAGGCTGGCGGAGACTCTCTTACAGTGCAGAAACCCCTATAATTGCCCCAAAGGGAAGCCAACCTTTTATGAAATTCCAAAGAGAGAAATCGAAAATCGTTTCCGAAGGAATTTGTAAGTTTTTTCTTCCAATTAATAAATAATTCTGTGAGGAATAATTCCATGAAATTTTACCTACCTGCCTTGGCGATCCTTTCTTTTTCACACTTGAATCTAAGTTGTAGTCTCACTGAAATTTCGCAGAAATCCAAAGATACATTTTCGAAAAGTACAAATTATCTTAAACAAACCAGCCAAAAAGCTTACCAAAAGACCAAGGATGCCTTTGTTCAAGATTCATCTCCCTCTACCTCTCCAAAACCAATGAGCGTGTCTAAAACCAAATTTGGTACTTTATCTGATGGTACCCAAGTGAACCTATACATAATTTCTAATGCCAATGGAATGTATGTGAGCGTACTCGATTATGGGGGTACGGTAAAAGATATCTATGCTCCTGACCGAAATGGTGATTTTGCCAATGTAAGCCTTGGGTTTTCCAATATCAAAGATTACGAGGAAAAGAGCCCTTACTTTGGCTGCATTACTGGTCGTTATGCAAACCGCATTGCCAAGGGTGAGTTTTCCCTCAACGGGAAAAAGTTTAACCTAGCCACAAACAATGGTCCGAATCACTTGCATGGTGGGAATAAAGGCTTTGATAAACACATATGGAAAGTCAAAATTTTGGATGTCGGTACCGGCATTACTTTAACCAGAAAGAGTCCGCATGGGGAAGAGGGCTATCCAGGGAACCTTGACTGCAAAGTTACCTACACTTTAAGCAATGACAACGAGCTAAAGGTAGAGTATGAAGCGGAGACAGACCAAGCCACGGTGATCAACCTCACCAACCACACCTACTTCAACCTAAGAGGGGAAGGAAATGGAAATATTTTGGGGCACGAATTGACTTTACCTGGTAACCGTTTCGTATCCACGGATGACACAAATATACCAACCGAAATATCCAAAGTCGGCGGTACCCCTTTTGATTTCAGAAAGCCTACATCGATTGGGGCACGGATTGAGTCAAAAAATTCCCAGCTTACCTACGGTAAGGGGTATGACCATACCTGGGTTGTGCCTCAAAATGATAAGGGTTTGTCACTGGCTGCCCGGTTACGTGACCCAGATTCCGGGCGAGTCTTAGAAATTCTAACGGACCAGCCAGGTGTGCAAATTTATACCGGTAATTATCTGGATGGCATGGTCGGGCATGGAGGTAAACCTTATCCTTTTCGTTCCGGGATCTGCCTGGAAACTCAAGTCTACCCAGATAGCCCCAATCATCAGGGTGAAAAAGGGTGGAGAAGTTGTGTTTTATTACCGGGGCAAACTTACACGCACACAACGATCCATAGGTTTAAGACCGATTAGTTTGGCCTACCTCTTCATTATTAGTCGCGTTCTTCTCAAGAAAGCACATTATAGGCAGCTTAATTCCACTACTTAATCTATCTAACTTACCATGACTACGGTCGCCGAACAATCCTCTGAGCAAGCTAACGATTCACTCATTCCTGATTCCCAAGTCAAGGAAATGAAGGATGCCATTGAACGCCAACTTCGGCTCACTTTGGCGAGACATTTGGACAACGCGACTAAAAGAGAAATTTGGATGGCAACATGCCTTGCGGTTCGAGAAAAAGTGGTGGATCGATTTATTGAGACCCAGGCAACCCATAACCGCGAAGACGCCCGCCGAGTTTATTACCTGAGCCTGGAATATTTAATGGGCAGGCTTCTCAACTCCAATCTATGTAACCTTGGTCTTTTTAAAGCTACTGAACAAGCACTCGCTGGACTTGGCTTTGAGCTCAATTTACTGAGCGAAGAGGAGCATGATATGGGTCTTGGCAATGGAGGTCTCGGCCGTTTAGCTGCCTGCTTTCTTGATTCAATGGCGACCATGGATTTACCCGCAATTGGATATGGTATTTATTATCAGTTTGGGCTTTTCCGGCAGGAGTTTGAAAAGGGCCGGCAAGTGGAGCATCCCGATGATTGGCTAAAATATGGAAATCCATGGGCTATTGTACGGCCTCAATACGCTCAACGTGTTCAGCTGTATGGTCATGTAGAGCATGCATATGATGACCGGGGGGATTATAATCCTAAGTGGGTGGATACAAAGTATGTGGAAGGTGTTCCCTACGACTTGGCGATTGTCGGCTATGGAGCGGAGACAGTTAATTTTCTCCGTTTGTGGGAGGCCCGGGCTTCGGAGGAACTGGACTTACAGGTTTTTAACCAGGGTGGCTATGTGGAAGCTGTGCGGGAAAAAGCCATGGGAGAAAGTATTTCCAAGGTCCTTTACCCAAATGATGAAACTGAGAATGGAAAAGAATTACGCTTAGTCCAGCAATATTTCTTTGTCGCTTGCTCGATCCAGGACATGATTGCCCGCTTTCAACGATGCCATCAAGATTGGGAAAAGTTTCCGGAGAAAGTGGTGGTGCAACTCAATGACACCCACCCCGCAGTCGCCATTCTTGAACTCATGAGAATTTTTGTGGATGAGGAAAAGATGGAGTGGGACAATGCCTGGAAAATTGTTCAGTCCACTTTCGCCTACACCAACCATACCTTACTTCCTGAGGCATTAGAAACTTGGAGTGAGGGCTTGTTTGAAAAGGTACTACCAAGGCACCTGCAAATTGTTCGTGAAATAAACCGGAGATTTATCAAGGATGAGTTGGAAAGTCGTTGGCCCCAAGATGGTCCCAAAATTAATCATATGTCGATTGTTGCGGATGGCTTGGTCCATATGGCTCATTTATCTGTGGTCGGGAGTCACTCGGTCAATGGGGTTGCGGCCCTTCACACTAAGTTGCTGAAAGAAAACCTGCTTTCGGATTTTGCAGAACTTTATCCCAACCGCTTTAATAACAAAACCAATGGCATCACTCCCCGCCGTTGGCTTTTGGGTTGCAACCCTGCACTAGCCGAGTTGATCAATGACACCATTGGCACGGGTTGGGTCAAGGATTTGAGCTTATTAAGGGGCTTGGAGGCCTTTGCTGAAAATGAATCTTTTCAGGATCAATTTCTTACGATTAAAAGGCAGAATAAAGTAACGCTTTCTAATCTTGTTTCCCAAAAGATGAATTTAACCATCGACCCGGATGCAATGTTTGATTCTCAGATCAAACGCTTGCATGAATACAAGCGACAGCATCTTAATTTGTTACATATCCTCACACTTTATCGCAGGTTACTCCATAACCCGGATATGAATATTTCGCCCAGGGTTTTTATCTTCGGAGCCAAAGCCGCACCCGGGTATCACCTTGCCAAAGTCATCATCCATGCCATTAACCTGGTGGCGGAGAGGATCAATAACGATGATAGAATCGGAGGTAAGCTCAAAGTGGCATACTGGCCAAACTATGGGGTATCATCCGCGGAGAGAATTATTCCAGCTTCCGATTTGTCCGAACAAATATCCACCGCAGGTAAAGAAGCTTCTGGTACGGGCAATATGAAGTTTGCTCTCAATGGAGCCCTTACTATTGGCACACTGGACGGAGCCAATGTGGAAATCCTGGAAGAAGTCGGGGATAAGAATATTTTTATTTTTGGGGAGACTGTGGAGGGTATTAATAATCTCAAGGCAAACGGTTATAATCCCCATGCTTATTATGAAAAGGATCCTGAATTGAAAGCAGTCCTGGATTGGCTTTCCTCGGATTACTTTTCTCCTCAGGAGGGGAACTTGTTGGAAGATCTGCCGAAAAGCTTATTAGAGTGGGGAGATCCATTTTGTGTTTTGGCTGATTATCGTGCTTACTTGAATGCCCAAGAAAAAGCCGATCAAGCATTCCAAAACCCAAGGTATTGGGCTCAAATGGCAATCCGAAATGTCGCAGGCTCTGGTAAGTTTTCTTCTGATCGGACTATTTCTGAATACGCCGATGATATATGGAAATTGAAGGCTATTCCCGTTACACCCTGAGCCTAATTTATGGAATTTCACGATTGGTCCCGCTTTATTGCTTGGCCATTTTTCTTAGCAGCTCTCTTTGGGGGAATGATATTCCGTTCAAGCCAGGGGAAAAACTAGAATATAAATTAAAATGGGGTTTTTTCCCGGTGGGTTCAGCGGTGTTAGAGGTCCTGCCTATGAAATGGGAGGGAAATGAGTCTTTTTATCATTTGTCTTTTCGTGTACGAACCAATTCCTTTGCCGATAAAATTTACCGGGTAAGAACCGAGATAGAATCGGTTGTTTCCTCCGATTTTAGCCGATCAATCAGCTATCAGAAAAAACAAAGGGAAGGTCGTACGCAAAAAGATATTCTGGTGGAATTTGATTATCAAAAAAAACGGGCATCTTACCAAGAGAAGGGAAAAAATAAGTTGTACCTAGATATACCCAATAAGGTATTTGATCCCCTTAGCATTGCCTATTTTTTTCGGATCGGAAGTTTAACTTCGGGGGCAACTCGGTCTCTTCCGACCTGTGACGGGAAAAAGATCCAGCACATCGTCGTAAAGACAAGTAAGCGTGAAAAAATTAAAGTACCGGCGGGAAGTTTTTATGCAATCGGTACTGTTCCCGAAATGAAAAATCTAAGTGGAGTTTTTAAAAAAAGTCCCGATGGAATCCTTCAGGTTTGGTATTCGGCTGACCCGGCAAAGATTCCTGTGAAGATAAGCAGTAAGGTTGTAATCGGTAGTTTTACCGCCAGTTTAGAAAGAAAAACCCAGGCGAAGTAAAAGGTGTAAAAAGGTTAAGCATCGGAAACCTTATCATTTTTCATAAGCTCCACAAAGGAGCGCAGGGCCGGTGTGATCACCCGATTCTTTTTATAGATAACAGCCAAGGGACGGTTATGGATGCCTCCTTCAAGCTTGAAGGTAACGAGTTGATTTCTCTCCACTTCATTTTTAACCGTACTTGCGGGCAGGATCGCTAAGCCCGCATTAATTTCAAGAGCCCTTTTCACCGTCTCAACATTGTCAAATTCCATCGTTACGGATACTTCAACATCGGCATTGGCCAGGATCTCATCGGTGGCCTTGCGGGTGGGAATATCTTTTTCAAAAGCAACTAAATCGACTCCATTAAGGTGATCGATGGAGAGGATTTTCTTTTGAGCAAGTTTGTTCTCCGGACTCATCGCCACAATTAGCTCGTCATTGGAAAAAGGTTCGATAACCAGCTCTTTGTGGGGAGAAGGGAAGGCCACAAGCCCGACATCAGCCGATCCGTGCAAAACATCTTCATATACAAGGTTAGCTCTCCGGTACTCAACCCGAGCATTTACCGATGGGAATTCCTTGATGAATTTCTTAAGGTAGGGCGGAAGTTCATGAAGGCCGATGCTGTTGACGGTGGAGATCTGAATAGTACCGCTTACGATATTCCTCATTTCCTGGATTTCGCAGTGCAGTTTTTCGTAGAGTGATAATATTTGCTTAAATGTGGAATAAAGGGCCGTGCCCTGAGGTGTGAGCCTGAATTTTTTCTGGTTACGATCAATGATGAGCATGTCGTAGTGCGACTCCATCGCTTTAAGTTGTTGACTAACAGCCGATTGAGTGACCTCATTTAGCCTGGCTGATTTAGAGAAGCTTTTTGTTTCAACTAAGTCGCAAAATGTCTTAAAGTTTTGGATGTGCATGTTGAGTTACTATAACTTCAGCTTATGATAGGCAAATTCAATATATCTCGCTAACTAATGATAACGGAAGAAAAATTTCTGATTAACTTGCAAAGAGTCCAAGATCAAATGGCTGAATCATGTAGATTATGCGGGCGAAAGCCCGATGATGTCACCTTGTTGCCTGTCACCAAAAATTGGCCTGCAGGTGTAGTCGATTATTGTAAAAGAGCTGGAATTGTGCGAGTTGGGGAAAACCGTGTGCAGGAAGCTTTGGAGAAAAAAAATGAAATCTCGGACATCGATTGGGAATTAATCGGTCACCTGCAGACAAACAAAGCCAAGCTAGTCGTCGGGGAATTTACAAGGGTTCAAACAGTGGACAGCACCAAGCTCCTGCATAAACTAAACGATATTTCCTGCCAAAAGGATGTAAAAACATCGATTCTTCTCCAGGTGAATGCCGGGGAGGACCCGGCAAAGTATGGCTGTTCATTAGGGGAAACCGAAGCTTTGGTTGATTTTGCCCTGGGTCTGGAAAACTTGGTGGTCAATGGTTTTATGACGATTGCACCCTATGCGCCAGAAGATCTTGGGATTGCAAGCAGGGCTTTTGAGAAATTAAGAACTTTGCGGGATGATCTTCAGGGAAAATTTGCGGTTAATTTTGATGAACTTTCCATGGGGATGAGTATGGATATGCAGGAGGCTATTGCGGCAGGAAGCACGATGGTGCGGGTAGGATCTGCATTGTTTGGTAGCCGTTAATTTTTAATTTGGAATAAGATTCCTTGCCCCTTGGCTAAAACCAAGGGTATATAAAAATATATGAGCAATTTGAACAACCCATGTTTCCAATCGATCAAGACTTTGATCGATGATGAAACCCCTGTGGTCAGGGATGCGGTTGTGCAGCAGTTGAAAAATTTCCCTGATGAGGGAAAAGTTTTTCTTCAGGAAATCCTCGATGGGCGTGATCCTCTTTTGGCAAAGCATGCCCAAGAAATTAATAAGTCATTGGGCTGGGCAGATGTAATTGGTGAATTTTTGGAATTTATTCGTTCACAAAGATATGAGCTGGAGACAGGCTGGTTCTTGTTGGATCGTACGGTTTATCCTGATTTTCAGGCCTCATCGGCTACACTGTTTATGGACAAATTGGCAGATCGGGTACGAGAGCTGGTAGCCCCTCCTCTAAATCCCAGGCAGACATGTTCAGTTTTAAACCGGGTTTTATTTCATGAATATGGCTTTCGGGGTTCAGGGAAAAACTTTGAAAACCCCGATAATAGTTTTTTACATCGGGTGCTTGACCGTCGACAGGGCTTGCCGATCACGCTTTCGGTTTTATACCTGCTTGTCGCCCGCCGTATTGGTCTTGAGCTTGACCCTATAGGTCTGCCTGGGCGTTTCATGGTGGGATGTTTCGCGGAGGAAAGACCTTTTTATATTGATGCCTGGTCAGGTGGGAAAATTTTAGAGCTCGAACAAATGGAAAATTTCTTGGAACATTCTTCGATCGAAGACTCAGGCTCCGCTTTATTACCCGTTACGGTTGCAGAGACCTTATGCAGAGGGTGCCGGAACTTAGTTTATCATTTTCAACTTTCTAAAAACCCCGAGAAATCATCTCTTTTTGATGATTTTGTGAAAGAATTTGAACGTGTCCAAAGACTTGCGTCGAATGCTTGACTCACCTCTTACCCTTGACGAGGTCAAACCATTGGCGGATGGAAATGTGGGCTTGGCGGTCCTGGGTTTTCCCATTGGGCACTCGCTTAGTCCCCAACTCCACAATGCCGCCCTCGAAGAGCTTACTTCCCGTGATCCCGACTATAAAAATTGGAATTATGGAAAGGTGGAATTGGCCGCGAGTGATTTGGGCAAAGCATTACCTCTTTTTTGGGAGTGCGGGTATAAAGGTTTAAACCTCACCATTCCTCATAAGGTGGAAGTGCTTCCTTTCCTTAGCTCTATCGATGAGGACGCAGATATTATGGGAGCGGTCAATACCCTGGTTTGGAAAGAAGATGGATGGCATGGTTGTAATACCGATGGCTACGGGCTGGAAGCTGGGCTCAAGGAGTCTCTGTCTGTAAGCCTTGAGAATGCCAAAGTACTGATTGTGGGGGCAGGGGGAGCCGCCCGGGCCGCCGCCGCCCAGTGTTTACGGAGCAAATGTGAAAAGTTATGGATTACCAATCGTTCTCCTGGTCGCTTACAGGAGGTGGTTGAAGTGTTAGGACAGGCTTTTGGCAGGGATAGGATTCAATCTTTTCCATTAAATGAGTTACCCGATGAGGTTCTGGAGGTCAAAGAACTGATTGTTGTCAACGCAACCGCATTGGGCTTAAAACCTGAAGACCCCTGTCCGATTGAATTGGGAAAATTTCGCTCTGATTGCAGGGTCTATGATATGATTTACAACCCGCCGCTTACTCAGTTACTTACGAGAGCTTCTCATTTTCAAATGAGCCATGCCAACGGACTGTCAATGCTGGTGCATCAAGCGGCTAGGGCACTCGAGCTTTGGACAGATCAAAGGATCAGTGTCTCGGCGATGTATCGAGGAGTTAAATCGTGATCGAATTCCTGGGGACTGCAAATGGAATGACCCTGTTGGGCTTTGTAATCGGAGCCCTATTTGGAAGCTTCATTAATGTTTGTGCCTTTCGTATACCTTTACACCAATCGGTTATCCTTCCCCCCTCAAGTTGCCCAAAATGTAAGCAGCGGATTCCCTGGTATCGTAACCTTCCTCTTATTACCTGGCTTACACAGAAGGGGGAGGCCAGATGCTGTTCATTCAAAATTCCCATACGGTATTTTTGGGTAGAATTGATGACTGCCTTGGTGTTTGGTTACTTTTTTCGTCTTTCGGCCTTATCGAATTCTTGGGATATCGGAATCGTGGGCGGTGTTTTTAGCTTTATCCTGATATCAATCATTATCATCGATCTCGAAACCATGACGATCCCTGACCGATTCAGTATGGGGGGAGCACTGCTTGGCTTGGTTCTTTCTTTTTCATTTCCTTCCCTGCATTCTTTGGAAACCACTGACGGCCTGGCCCGGATCCATGCCTTATTTACATCAGTTCTTGGCCTTTTGATCGGCTCTTCGGTTCTTTACTGGATTGGTGCATTTGCCTATCGAATCTTTGACCGCGATGCTTTGGGGGAGGGGGATGTGAAATTATTGGGCTGTGTCGGAGCTTTTTGTGGCTGGAAAGGGGCGGTTTTTACCATTTTTGGTGGTGCTATGATCGGGTGTGTATTGCTGATACCACTGATGATATACCAAAAATTGAGAACGAAGTCAGCAGGTGGAAACGGGGATCAAGTAACTTGGGGTAAAGAAGTCCCTTTTGGTCCTTATTTGGCGATTGCCGCCCTTTTGTTTTTGGGAGGAGCCAATCGATGGGTGGAGAAATGGTGGGCGGTCAAACTCGAACCTATCCTACAGATAATTGGTGGCTAGTTCCCTTTTTCGTTGAACATTGCAGTGCGAGTGGGCATTTGTAAAACCTTACTTTCTACTTTTACCCAGCCACATATTATGAAGAAATTACTTGTTGCGAATCGAAGCGAAATAGCTGTGCGTATTTTTCGTTCAGCTTCTGAATTAAATCTTCGGACAGTTGCAATTTATGCCGAGGAAGACCGTTTTGGCGTACATCGCTTTAAAGCGGATGAGGCTTATTTGATCGGAAAAGGGAAAGGCCCCGTAGCGGCGTACCTGGACATAGACTCTATCATTTCTTTGGCGAAGGAAAAGAAAGTGGATATGATCCACCCTGGCTACGGTTTCCTTTCCGAAAATGCAGATTTTGCCCGTGCCTGTGAAAATGCTGGAATTACTTTCATCGGGCCATCTCCCGAGCTTTTGGAGAGAATGGGAGACAAGGTTGCTGCGAAAAAAGCAGCGGACGAAGCCGGCGTCCCCACCTTACCTGCCACCCCAAATCCAGTTTCCAAACCTGCAGAGGCCTTGAAATGGGGCCGTAAAATTGGCTTTCCTCTTATCATCAAGGCCGCTTTTGGAGGAGGAGGCCGGGGAATGCGGGTTGTGCATAAGGAAGAGGATCTAAAACCCATGCTTGAAGAAGCACAGGGTGAGGCGGAAAGAGCTTTTGGCAACGCCTCGGTTTTTCTTGAAAGATATGTGGGTCGGGCCAAACACTTGGAGGTTCAAATTCTTGGTGACCGTAAGGGTAATGTTGTCCACCTTCACGAACGGGACTGCTCTGTACAAAGAAGGTATCAAAAGGTGGTTGAGGTTGCACCTTCCATTGGTCTGGATCCAAAAGTGGTCGATGAGCTTTGCCAAGCGGGTGTCGATCTGGCCAATAATGTTGGCTATAACAACGCGGGAACAGTTGAATTTCTGTTGGATCAGGACACCGATGAATGGTTCTTTATCGAGATGAATCCGCGGATTCAGGTCGAGCACACCGTGACTGAGCAAATCACCGGCATTGATATCGTCCGATCACAAATTCTGGTGGCGATGGAAAATGATCTTCATGGCAAAAGAATTGGCATCCCAACCCAGGAAAATATTCCTCGCAATGGCTGTGCGGTGCAATGCCGGGTAACCACGGAAGACCCGGAGAAAGATTTTACCCCGGATTACGGTAAGATCTTAAGTTATCGTTCCGCGGCAGGCTTTGGTGTCAGGCTCGATGGTGCCATGGGGGATACAGGCTCCATTATCACCCCTTTCTATGATTCGTTACTGGTCAAGCTTACCACTTCCGGTCCAGATTTGCCGCAGGCTCTTGACCGGATGCATCGATCCCTTCGAGAAATGCGGATTCGTGGGGTTAAAACAAATATTCCTTTTCTTGAAAATGTAATCACTCATAAGGATTTTGTTCAGGGCAAGGCCACAACCCGAATGATCGATATCACCCCGAGCCTGTTTCAATTCAAGGCGAGACGGGACCGGGCATCTCGCTTGCTCGGTTATCTGGGTGAAGTCATTGTAAACGGCAATCCCCAGGTCAAAGGCAGGGAGAGAATTAGCAATCCGCTTCCTCTCATCGTGCCTGAGCATGATGCCCGCACAGATCCCCCCCGGGGAACGCGTGATTTGCTCTTATCGATGGGAGCTCCGAAATTTTCCCAATGGATAAGGGATCAAAAGCCTTTGCTGATTACCGATACCACCCTTCGAGATGCACACCAATCTCTTTTCGCCGCCCGTATGCGTTCCTATGATATGCTCACGGTTGCCGATTTTATTTCCCGCCGCTTATCCGGGCTTTTCAGCCTTGAGATGTGGGGAGGTGCGACTTTTGATACCTGTATGCGTTTTCTTGGGGAATGCCCCTTTGAAAGGTTAAGGAATCTTCGGGAGAAGATACCCAATGTGCTCTTTCAGATGTTATTGCGTGGATCCAATGCAGTTGGGTACGCAAATTACCCAGACAATGTGGTCCGTGACTTTATCGTTCATTCCTCTCAGGCAGGCATGGATGTTTTTCGTATTTTTGACTCCCTCAATTACTTGCCAAATTTAAAAGTGGCCATGCAGACGGTAGCAGAGAAAACAAATTCTCTTTGTGAAGCTGCGGTATGTTTTACCGGGGATTTTACCAACTCAAGTGAAGAAAAATATGTTCTGCAATATTATGTGGACTTAGCCAAAGAGTTGGAAAAAATGGGAGCCCATATCCTGGCCATTAAGGACATGGCAGGGTTGTGCCACCCGACTGCAGCCCACCGGTTGGTGAAAGCCCTGCGGAATGAAATATCTCTTCCCATTCACTTTCATACGCATGACTCCAGTGGAATAGCCTCAGCTTCTGTTTTGAAAGCTTCTGAAGCAGGGGTGGATGTTGTGGACCTTGCGGTTTCATCGATGTCCGGGTGCACAAGTCAGCCTAATTTGAATTCAGTGGCTCACGCTCTTCAAAATGCACCGCGCTCAACCGGACTTGAGGTGGATGCTTTGAATGAACTTTCGATTTACTGGGAAGCTGTGCGTCAATATTACGCACCTTTTGATACTTCCCCTCCTTTTGGCAGTGCCGAGGTCTATCAGCACCAGATGCCTGGTGGCCAGTACACCAATTTACGGGAGCAGGCAACAGCTCTTGGTTTGGGCAAAAGGTGGCCGGATGTAGTGAAGACATACCAGGAAGTTAACGAACTCTTGGGGGATATTGTAAAAGTTACCCCGAGCAGTAAGTGCGTGGGGGATCTGGCCATCTTCTTGATTACCAAAGGGGTAAAACCCAAAGACCTGGCAAACTTGCCGGCGGAGACCGGATTCCCTGAGTCGGTAAAGGATCTTATGTCCGGAAACCTTGGCCAACCTAAAGGTGGCTGGCCCAAAGATGTGCAGAAAGTTATCCTGGGTGACCGTAAACCATTGCGGGGAAGACCGGGTGCATCCGCTCCCAAAATTGATCTGCGAAAAGAAAAAAATAAGATTAAGAAAAAATACGGAAGCAAGTCCACCGATGATGATTTGTTTTCTTCTTTGATGTACCCCAAGGTTTACGAGGAATTTAGGGATTTTCGTGACAAGTATGGGGACGTTTCCGTATTGCCCACAACTGCTTATTTCCATGGATTAAACCCAGGGGAGGAAATTTCAATTGAGATTGAAGAAGGTAAGACACTTTTCGTGAAATTACTCCATGTTGGAGAACCTGATGAAAATGGAGTGCGCTCCTTAACCTTTGAGTTAAATGGAAAGGCCCGAAGCACCATGGTTCAGGACAAGAGTGTCAAAGGCGAGGCGAAGGCGAGGGAAAAAGCTGATCCGGCGAACTCTCTTCATGTTGCCGCCCCTATCCCTGCTATGGTAAGTAGCATTGCCACCAGTGTAGGTAAAAGTGTTACCAAGGGTGAAAAAGTGGCCGTTCTTGAGGCCATGAAGATGCAAACCACCCTGTACGCCTCCTCTGACGGGGTTGTTGATGAAATTTTGGTTGCGGTGGGAGACTCGATTGAATCCAAAGATTTAGTCGTCCGTCTTCGTTAATGCTAAAGCTTAACCCCGATCAGCCGACTCTTTACAAGGTGAGACTTTTTACTTCCACCTCGTTTACCATCTCTATTCGTTATATAGGCAGCCTCCTTTTGCTTTGGGGATGCGTGGCCGCCCATGGTACTCCCATCCTTTTCCCTGAGCTCAGTCTGGAGAGAGCGGTTTGTCAAACTCTTGGGGTTTCGCGAGACAACTTAAGCAAGAAACTGCTACAAGATGAACTGACAAGCCTGGACGCCCGTTCTTTAGAAATCCGAGACCTAACCGGGCTTGAGTTTGCAACCAACCTGGAAACACTTGTTCTACGGGACAACCTGATTGAGGATTTGAGTCCCATTTCTAATCTTGCCCATCTCAAAAAATTGGACTTATCCGGCAACCGCATTCAAAACCTTATTCAACTGGTCCCTCTGTCTGGAAGTAAAATGCGAAAACAGGTGGGGGATTTACAGCTTTCTCTCCAAGATCGTAAAACAAACCGAAGCCAAAAAGCTGAGATTATTGAGGAAATGTCCACCTTGGTCGAACGACTCAAACTTGGGCCATGGGCATTGCGTGAGCTTAATTTGGCAAACAATCGATTGCTTGGCCTTTCTGGCATTGAGTTTTTAACCGACCTTACTTTTTTAAATGTTTCAAAAAATGCTTTGATTGATCTTGAGGGACTGAATCGTTTGAAATCTTTGACGACTCTGTATGCCCAGCAAAATCAACTTGGGCGTATTGAGTCCTATGTGGACGAAAATAAAAATAAAACTTACGACGAGGGTGAACCGGTGGATGATCAGAGTGGCAATGGCAAGCGGGACACGGATCCACTTATAGAGATTCAATCCCTTCCACGCCTGGCAAACTTGTATCTGTATAACAACCTTTTGGAGTCTATTGACTCTATTCAGGATGTTCCCAGTCTTGTAACCCTGTTTCTTTCCGGCAACAAGATTCGTGAAGTCACGAGTCTTGCAAAATGTAATAATCTCATAAGGCTATCCGTATCTGATAACAGAATCTCCAGCCTTGCAGGTTTAGGAGACTTAAAGAGGCTGGAATATCTTTATCTTGTCGAAAACAGAATTTCTGATCTTCGCCCGCTCCGGGGAATGATAAGGCTAAAGGAATTGCACTTACAAAGAAATCAGCTTTTTGATGTAAAGCCGGTTGAAACACTGGTTAACCTTGAGGTTCTTTCTTTAAGTTACAATATGATCTACAACCTTGAGTTTGCTGAAGCCCTGAAGAAAGTAAGACGCTTATCCTTGTCGTATAATAGTATTTCTTTCGAGGATACCCTTGAACCCCGATCCTTGCAGGTTATTAAATCTAGAGGAGGGCAGGTATCCATCTCTGGACAAAGGTCAAGAATCCCAGAAGTAGAAAGTCTTTTGGGCTTTCTCTCTGGTTACCCTTCGGCAAGCCAGCAACTTGGAGATTACCTTTTATCCAATGGCTACAACAGTTTTATGGATTACATCGAAGATTCGTCGATTAGTGACCAAGAAAAAGCTGTCTCGTTTAAGACTTGGGAACAAACATTGAAAAAAGGTCGCAGCCTGAACGAGTTAGCTTTTGCTGAGTAGGCTGTTTTCTCAATTTCCGGTTTAACTTATCTCGTTTCGATGTAGAGTAATGTTGCCAAAATAATGCTGGCAATGAAACAGACAAGGTAAACAGTACGCAAGATGAGTTTCTGCAACGCGTGGGACCGGACAAAACTATCTACAAATTTGTAATATTCCCGCTTTAATCTTTTTTTGAACGGTTTTTTTCTTTTTTTAACTTGGGAGTTTAACATCTACATCCACGATTAAAACTAATTTTTAAAAGGGGCAAGCTTCGAGAATTTATGCTTCTATCTTTACATCCCATGAATGTTAAAATAGGTGTTTTGTTTTCATTCAATGTCCATAAAGCAAAGGTCTATTCGCCAAGAGCGTAGTATTACCGGTAAATCTTTACATACCGGGGAGGAAGTGTCCCTAACCATCAAGCCAGGGGAAGAAAATACTGGCTATGTGTTTCGCAGGACAGACTTGTACGGACAGCCTGAGATTAAACCTTTGGCTGCCAATGTCACCGAATTGGTTCGTAGCACCACCATCTCCAATGGGAATGCAAAAGTGCACACCATTGAGCATGTCCTAAGTGCACTGGCAGGATCCGGGATAGATAATGCAGTGATTGACATCGACGCTAGTGAGCCCCCGATCATGGATGGATCCTCTCGGCCATTTGCCAATCTTATCTTGGAAGCTGAGCCTTTTGAGCAGGAAGCAGAGAGGCAATTTTTTGAATTGCCCAGCCCAGTATCGGTGACCGATGGCAATCGCTCCATGATTGCCTTACCATACGACGGATTTCGGATTACTTGTACTTCCACGGATGAACGTGCCAGTCATGTGCAGCATCTTTCGATTGAATTGGACCCGGAAATCTATCTGTCAGAGTTGGCCCCGGCTCGTACTTTCACTCTATATGAAGATATAGAAGAACTCCTAAAGCTAGGAAAAATACGTGGGGGGAGTCTTGACAGTGCGATTGTAATCAAAGGTGACAAAATTCTATCCAAAGAAGCTCTTCGCTTCGAAGATGAATTCGTTCGCCATAAAATCCTTGATATCGTGGGAGATCTTACGCTTTTGGGGAAACCTTTGAAAGCCCATATCATTGCGGTGCGGCCAGGACATTCTCTCAACGCCAGGCTTACCACAAAATTGCATGACTTAATGAGTCATGCCGAGAAACCTAAAGCCAAAGCCTCGACTCCTCTCAAGGGAAAGTCCTTTGTCTTACCTGACGAGACAGAGCTTGATGTAAGAAGAGTGCTTGATGTATTACCTCATCGTTTTCCCTTTGTTATGATCGATAAGGTCATATCCATAGAAGGTGAAGAAAAATTGGTTGGGATTAAGAATGTTTCGATTAATGAACCTTTTTTCCCCGGTCACTTTCCCGGACACCCGGTCATGCCAGGGGTTTTACAGCTTGAGGCCATGGCCCAAGCCGCCGGAATCCTATTATTACGAAGAGGCTCTGCCGAAGGAAAAGTCGCCTTCTTTATGAGTGCCGACAAGGTGAAATTTCGTAAGCCGGTTGTTCCCGGCGATCAACTTATTGTAACCGCTAAGCTTGAAAAGGTTCGGGGTAATAAACTGGCGACCGCAAGTGTGGATTGCCGGGTCGGGGAGCAAGTGGTTTCTTCCGCCAGCTTGATGTTTTCCATTGTGGATGGAAAAGATGCATTTTAAAAACAAATGGGCGTAGATATTCACTCCAGCGCCATTGTTGACCCCAAGGCCGAGCTCGGGGAAAATGTAGTGGTGGATGCATTTGCGATGATTGGGCCTCATGCCAAGCTTGGGGATGATTGCCGAGTTTTTCATCATGCAACCGTGGAAGGTCGGGTTTCCCTGGGTAGAGGGAACCTTATATATCCTTACTCTTTAATTGGTGGACTCACCCATGATTTGAAGTATCA
>ERZ807291.5168-NODE-5168-length-16593-cov-15.101766_pt1 | contig 16593 bp, 18 predicted proteins | sample MGYA00521257_ERZ807291 | MGnify/ENA primary metagenome ERZ807291 (study PRJEB31413, sample SAMN03169783) | marine metagenome | biome: Marine; feature: Water; material: Subsurface seawater | place: North Sea | collected 2011-04-28 | depth 1 m m ... | reverse complement strand
TTTCCCCATCTTTGTAAAGGAATTCTTGATAATATTTCTTTATTTCTAACTGGGTCATTTACTAAATTTGTATTAAGCTGAGTATTCATATAACCTGGCGCGATCCCATTTACAGTTATACCTTTTGCTGCCCAATCATTAGATAAGGCCTTAGTTAATTGGGCAATACCGCCTTTTGAAGCAGCGTATGCAGGAATTGTTATACCTCCTAAGAAGCTTTGCATAGAAGCTATGTTAATAATTTTACCATACCCTTGTTCCAACATTTCTGAACCTACTTTCTGACAATAATCAAAAGCTGAGGTGAGGTTAATTGAAATTATGTCGTCCCAATCTTTTTTAAGAAAATTCTCACTAGATGCCCTTCTTTGTATTCCTTGTGAATTTACAAGAATATCAATGTTTCCTGAAAGTAGGTCTTTTGATTTTTTTATTGAACTTGTTATCTGATTTTCATCTGAAATGTCAGCTTCCAAAAAAAACACTTTGCTATTAAGGGTCAATGATTCTATTTTTTCTTTTCCTTTTAAATCCTTGTCGATACATACTACCGAGGCTCCAGCTTCAAGAAAGCCCTCTAATATTGCGAAACCCAAGTCACCTGCACCACCAACAATAATTGCATTCTTTTTAACTAAACTAAATAAATTTGTGTTCATTGCATATCTCCATAAAATTAACCTGTAAAAAGCCCTCCATTTACATCCAATACAGCACCAGTAGTAAAACCAGAGCTTTCACTAACAAAATACATAACAGCTTCTGCAACCTCATCACAATCTCCAAACCTTTTTAAAGGGAATCTCTTTAGTAGATTTGATTTAGTAGAAGCACTTCTCGCATCAAGCATGTCTGATTCAATTGTTCCAGGCGCTACACAGTTTACAGTAATATTCCATTCAGCCAGTTGTCTTGCTAAGCCATAGGTCAAGGATATAAGCCCACCCTTTGATGCAGTATAGGACATGCCGTTTGCATACCCACCCATTCTTCCTGCATTTGATGAAATATTAATTACCCTTGGGGCATGAGATTTTTTTAATTGCTCTAATGCATTTTGAACAAGAAAAAATGGAGCTGATAAATTAGTAGCTATTGCGTTATTCCAAATATCTATTGATGTTTCTTCAATAGAAGATAAATCTAAAACTCCTGCAGAATTAATAATTATATCAATCTTGCCAAAATCACTTATAACTCTATCAACCAAATGATAAATATCTTTAGTCTTAGACAGATCGCATACATAGCCTTTGATATCGCTCTCATTGGAGTTATGTATTCTTGGATCTTTAAAAGCATTCATGATGCTATCCTGATTACTGCCTACTGCTGCTACTTTTATATTATTTTTTAACAAGGCAGCACAGATTGATAGCCCAATATTTTTAGATCCGCCTGTTACAATTGCAACACGACTTTTATTTGTTAATTTTTTTATACTCATTCCAAAAAGCTGCTATCAAATATATCAGAAATTAAAGATATTTTTTTTGAAGATATCTTGAGTAATTTAGAGAAGTTATGTATGTCCTCTTTTAAGAGTTGAGCATTATTGTTTTGAAAATAAAAGCGAGCAAAGACTTGCCTCTCTGTATCTATCATATCCTGTGTAACCTCATCTCCTTCATATAACCTTTGTATGCAGTCTTTAAAGCTTGTTAATTTTCTAATTTCTTCGAGGCCTCTTATTTCAGAAATTAAACCCTCTTTGAGTAGAACCCAGCCAGTAACAGCATAGAGTTTATCACCAACATATCTATTTGATAAGGCATCGTTTGCATAGCTAGAATCCTTTGAAAGCGCAAAATTTGAAAGCAGTTCTCTTTGATCAACCTTTAAGGCATGCAAGATATGAATATGAGGAGCCTCTCCCTGAAGCCTGAATCCGGGATCGTATGCATAAAAGCCCTTTTCGTCTTTAAAAAATTGGATATTAAGAACCCCATCGGTAACCTTTAATTTTTTAAGCATAGAGACTACCTTAGGGTTTACGTCTTTTACAAACTCTTCATGATGTTTACTTGGATATGTTGCACCTATACATACCGGACTTCCAGAGTTATTTTCACGAGATTTATGCCTATCAGCAGTTGCTGACAAATATATATTACCTCCTAGAAGAGTATAGTAAGCAAAAAAATCATCACAATTCATATACTTTTCTATTAAGATTCTTTTTGATTTTGAATTATTCATGGCGTGCTCTATGGCAGAATCCAAATATGAAATATCTTTACAAATAGTCATCCCAACACCAGCTCCGTTGTCCACCGGCTTTACCAAAACAGGAAACTGATTACTTTTTATTTTTTGGTCAACAAGATTAAATCTTGGCGTAACGTTAATATGATTCTTATTACAGATATCTATAAAACCATCTTTGGAACCAAATGCTTTTATAGTTTCTTCATTAGCATAACAATTTAAATTAAGAGCTTTACATGCTTTGAAATACGCCGGAACAAGTATATCTGCAACACCCACGATAAGCCCATCATAATCTAATTTCTTTAAAAGATTTAATAAGGCATCCGTATCAAGAACTTCTACTTCATAAGATTCATCAGAAGCGTTTTTGGCAGGCGCATTAATATTTGGGTCAATGACAATTGTGTGGATATTTAGTTCTTTGAGCCTTTTTACAAACGAAGCTGTTTCAGGGTTGCCGCCCAAAACAATCAATCTATCTTTCATCTTTTAACTTCCTAAAATATGCTTAGCTGTATTATTAATCAAATCCTTTTCTAAAATAGGATATATGCAAGTAATCTTTTTGCCAACAATACTATTTATTTTTAAAGATATCTCCATGAAGACCTTTTGATCTAGAGTTGCGATAATAATAATATCTGGTTGGATTTCTTTAATTTCATCAATTGAGATTACAGGCAGTCCATAAGCATTGCTTTCAAAAGTATCTTCGTCAACCCATCCTGCTAAGTTGTATTGATTTTTTTTGAGTTGGCTAAAAATCTGTTGCCCAAAAGAACCAGAGCTATATAAAACAATTTTTTTATTCTTAATTTGTTCTTGGAAGACACCTTCTATAAAAGAATCATGATCCAAGCATGCCCCTGTTCTTATAACTGAAAGTGCAACTATATAATCCCTTATCTGATGAGAAAAATTATAGTTGGAGCATTCCTGCAATTGTTTTTCTAAGAAATTTACCATAAATCTTATATTTATTAATTCTTTAAATGGTTTTTCTGACATTTTTAACATGGATTGGGCTCTCTGACGATAAAAATAAATCGGGTCATGAATAATAGATATGCTACTACTTGACACTATTGTTGGATAAGTTACAACGGTATCTTCTCCAATTGTTATCTGATTGGGTACTGCAAATTGAAAATTGTCTATTAAGCTTTTTCTAAAAAGCTTACCCCATGAAAAAGTTGAAATACCATGCTTAAAGAATGTTTGGCTGGAAATTAGCTCTGGGTATAAAGAGTAAGCATACTCTTCTTTCTTATATACTCCCTGACTAAAGTTTGGCGTAATAACCTCAAGATTACCTACAAATTCTCTATAATAGCCAGCAATTACAATATCTACATCATATTTTAAAACTTGATCTACAAGTAACTCTACACAATTAGAATCAATCCAGTCATCACCGTCAACATTTAAAATATATTCTCCTGTTGCTAGATCTAAGCCTTTTTTTCTTGCTGAAACTAATCCGCCATTATTTTGCTCAACAATTTTTATTCTGCTATCGTTTTTAGCTAAGCCATGACATGTCAAAGCAGAGTCATCAGTAGCGCCGTCTATGACTAAGATAATTTCAATATTAGAATAAGTTTGATTTATTAATGATGTTACACATTGAAATACATAACTACCTACATTATAAATTGGCACTATAATACTTACTTTCATATTAATCTCAAATATATTAACTTACTTAAATTTCATATGGAGGTATTTCATATACTCCACCGTTTGAGGATTTTGATGCCGCATAGGTAACTAAAAGTCTGTTCATTTTTGGGCTATCAAAACATACATTAGTTACATTTTCACCAGGAATCTTAATTTTATTAAGAATTTTTTTATTGTGTACTTGAGGTATTGTCCAAACTTCTCCTATTCCCCACATTGCAACAACTATATTGCCATTTTTATCTATAGTCATTCCATCTGGCGAGGCCCTATTATCAGAGAAGTCATTGCAATCTATAAATACTTCTTTATTTTGCAGGTTTAAATTTTGTTTACTATATTTATACTTATATATTATCCCCTTATATGAATCGGAATGATATATCCATTTATAATCAGAGGAAACTATTGGTCCATTAGGAATAAAACTAGAATCCTCCTCAACAAGATTTTTTTTGTTTAAACAAAAACTATAGAAAGCTCCTTTATTTTCTTCTGAAATCAATGCGTCATTTTCATGCATAATGCCGAACCACACAATGTTATTTTTATCTACCAAGCCATCGTTTAGCCTGAAATCTTTTTTTTGTACTTTACATATAAAGTTTGTTCTTTTTGACTTTCTATTAAAGATCATCAAGCCAGATTTCATTCCACACAAAATATCTTCTTTACTTATCGGGTGAATAAAACTAATGCTCTCATCAAATGTGTGTAACTTAGTTACTTCCAAACAATCTTTCTTACCAATCTGATATAAAGATTTTAATTTAATGTCTACGAATAAAAATGTTGAAGTTACATGATCCCAAATTAAACCCTCAGGTAGTAAAAAATTATGATTAGCCATAATTTTAAGCAGGGTCGTGAAGAATGTTTTTTATTCCGCCACTTAAATCAATACAAGTACCGTGGAGAAACTTAATTTTAGCCTCATAGAGAAATATAGCTATATTAGCAATATCTTGAGGAGCGCCAATGCTTCCTACTGGGTGAAAACTTGCCAATTTAGCCAGATTTTCTTTATTTTTCATTCCAGCCTTCAGCATATCGGTTTCTATCGCAGCTGGTTCAATTAAATAAGTTAATGGCGATCCATTATTCTCTATCGCAATAGATGAAGTTAGGCTTTTAAGAGCTGCTTTTGACGATGCATATAAACCAAATTTATCTTTTGTAAGACTTGAGTGAATACTTCCAATATTTACTAGGCAACCATCATTTTTAGCTAGATATTTTGATACTAACCTATAAATTAAAAAAGGCGCTATTGCATTGGTATCAAACGAGTCTTTTAAGCTCTTAATATCAGACATGGCTGACCTGCTTAGTATTTGTATTGCTGCATTATTAATTAGCACTTTAGCATTATACTTTTTTAAGTATACGCTAAGGTCTTTTTTAAATTCTAATAAATAATCTTCACTATTAACTATTTTTTTTAGGTCATAGTGAAGTGGGATATCAATATCTTTAGAAAAACTTTTGCTTTTATCAATACCTAAAACTATAAACCCTTTCTTTTTAAATGATGAGGCTATGGACCTGCCTATCGACCCATTACACCCAGTAACTATACATAAGTCATCTTTCATCTTCATATCCTATAAACTCACTCATGTGCTCATTATTACTTGATTTAATATTTGTAGAACTCAACACAACATAAAAAGTTCTTATAAATATTTTAATATCCTCCTTCATACTTAAACTGTTAACATATTTAATATCCAAGTCAAAACGCTGACTCCAACTCAAACCATTTCTTCCTGATACTTGAGCCAAACCAGTGAGGCCTGGTTTTACATCTAGTCTTTTTTTATGCTCATTGTTATAAAGTGGAACATATTTTAATAAAAGCGGTCTAGGGCCAATAATGCTCATATTGCCAATTAAAATATTTAAAAATTCTGGTATCTCATCCAAACTCGTTTTTCTTAAGAAGTTTCCAAGGCCTGAAATAGCATTTTCTTCTGTTAGTCCTTTTTGCTTGAAATCTTCAATCATGGTTCTAAATTTTATCATCTTAAAACTTTTACCATTTTTACCAGCTCTTTCTTGTATAAAAAAAATTGATCCTTTGAACTCAAAAAATACGATCGTTATTATAGTAAGCATTAATGGAGATAGAGCAATTAATGCAGTTATTGAAAAAAATATATCAAGAGTTCTTTTAAAAAAAAATTTATATAGCATATTTAAATCAGGTTATATTTTTCAGATGCGTGATGACTAATTTTATTGTCTCCATTTAAAACTGAAATAAAAATTTTGTTAAGATTATCTGCCGCCAAGTCTCTATCAAAGTATTTTTTTCCTAACGATAAAGAGTTTTTTCCTGCAATTTTCAGCCATTCCTTGTCATTGCACTTTAAATCAACATTTTTTGCCACATCTGATATTTTTTTTTGCCAACCATCAACACCACACTTATTTTCAGTTATAAGTTTATTAATCCATCCTCCAAAATTAACTATGATTGGTCTTCCAGTCGCCAAAGAATCAAAAAATTTATTTGCAGAATTATTTCGCATCTCAGGTAAATCACTAAAGGTTATTAATGACATGGTAAGGTTGTTTAAAATAATTGGCATTTCTTTTTTAGAAATGGGGTCGATAATTCTTATTCGATCTTGAAGCTCAAGTGATTCTATTTTTTTTTCAGTTTCTTCTTTTGTTTTACCATCACCAACAAGAAGAATCTGAACATTCGAATTAATCTTCTCAAGCTCAAAAGCCAAGTTAACAGACCAATTCAGATCATTAATAAGTCCAAATGCTCCGGTAAAAGCAATGACTGGCTTATCATCATCAAAATTACTGATGAAAGAACTCAACTTAGGTACGTATGTTTTACTTAAATTGAAATCGCATAAATTTGGAATTACGGCAATAGATGAGCTATCTTTGCCCCCCTTAATTACTCCATCTTTCATGCCTGGGGATAAAGCAATAACTGCATCTGCAAAATAATATGCAATTTTTTCTAAAGCTTTTGCAAAAAAAATTATTAATGGATTTTTAATTGCCATGAAAGCTATTGGTAATTCAGGCCATAAATCACGAACTTCAAATATAAACTTTGAATTAGTGAAAAGCTTACCGATCAATGCTGGAATGCATATTGTTAGTGGTGTACTTGTTGCAAATATTAAATCTGACTTGTTCTTAATAACAACTGGAATGGAGTATAAGGAGAATTTTATGAATGCCCATATTCTCTTCTGAAAAGACATGTGATTTGAGTATGGAACTGGAATCCAATGAACAGATATCCCATCGATAAGAGTATTAAAAGATTTATTTTTATCGCCTTTTAAATAAGCCGTTATAACATGAACCTCATGCCCTTTAAGGACAAGCCTTTTTGCCATCTCATATGACCTATGAGACCCCCACATGTCAGGAGTGTTAAAGTATTGATGTAAATATGTAATCTTCATATTTTGTTATTTATTAAGTAAGCCAATTCTAACCTTTTAAGTAGATTACTACACCAAATTAAGAAAGTAACAAATGAATAAAATAAAACTAAAAGTCCATCAACAATATCTCCGGATGCTAGGCAAGACGGAAATATTATCAAAAATGCAATTTCAATTGGTGGCAATTTAGTTTTTTTTAAAAACCTAAAAAATGTTTTTGAGTATTCAAATAATATTATTAGGGAAAATAATATACCTACAAAGCCATAGTAAAAGATTAATTCAGCAATAATATTGTGGGGGTAAGGAAAATAGCTTTTAAAATAAAAGAAGTTAAAAACATGAGAAGAGGTGCCAAAAATACTAAAGTGTTCCATAAAGGAAGTTAAAAAATCTACTCTTATAGATATGCTGCCTCCGGATAACATTAGAAGTCTTGAGGCCATACCTTCAGAGCTTAATAACAGATTATATATTGCGCTAATTTCTTCAGAATTAATCAGTATAGCAACTAGCAATAAGGGTATTATTAAAAATATTCTTGACAACTTTTTAAATTGTATATTACCAAAATTATTAAAAGGAGATAAAAAATACATTGAGTATAAGCTTATAGCTAGCATGAGGCCCATTCTAGATCCCGTCAAATAAACTCCAGCAATCCCAATCAAAAAAAATAACAATTTTAATAGAGTATTATTAGAGTGTATTATTTGAAGAAAAGATAAGAACAGAAAAAGACGGTAAAGAACATTGGCCCCAAAAATAAAATATGCTCTACCTGTCTCATCCTCATAATTCATTGCGCCCCAAAGAAAAAAAATTCCTAAAAAAAATGTAATACCGATTGGAGGGTAAAATGAACCAAATATATCTTCCTTTGAGCAAAAGAAGATAAATAATGAAAGATATATTGGCCACAAAAAATAAAATTGATCGTAAGCTCTTGGTTCCATTAAATTTTTTGTGAAAAAAAACAATAAAGCAGCAATTATAAATAATGAAACTGTAATATTTTTATTATTTAAGATGTTTTGCTGTTTCCACAAGAGTATTGAGCAAAAACAAATTAAAAATAACATTAAAGGAATGCTAAGAAAAAGCGCGTTACCAACAAAAGATAATGCAAATATCATTGCGAATCTTAGATTATTATTTACCATCGTACTATTAAGATACATAAACAAAATACCAAGATAAAAAAACAATTGCTACAAATAAATAAGCTGAAATCCTTGAGATAACAAGCAGTACTAATATTTTGTCATTTATAATGTTGGATTCGAAAGAAATTGATAGTCGTTTCTCTAAGATAAATGTGTTAACAAGAGCTGCTGAGACATTAACCAAGCCCCCTAAATGAGAAAGAAAAGTTGAATAGTCAGTATAAATTGATGAGATAATAATAGGTAAAGTTAGGCCTATTAGATTTATAGACGCAACAAAAAAAGATGCAATAAATAGAGTGCTTTTTATATCCTTAAGTAAAAATAAATACTCGGGAATTGCCGTTTTCTGTAGTGGTTTTCCAGGTAAGAGATTTTGCACTCTTGTCATAAAGAAAAGATAAAATATATCTCTTCTGAGGAAAAGAAAAGAAATCACAATTACCATTGTTACAAAGCAAATAAAGTATAAAAAAATAAAATTTTCTGTTTTTACTCCAATATCTATTAACAAGGCAGAGAAAGGTAAAAATAGTACAACAGAAAGCCTAGATAAAAGTGCTAAAACTTGAGTTAAATAAGCTCCTATAGCGTTAGAACCCATCGAGGCTGCTGCAAAACGTGAAGTTACCATTAGATTATCAACAACTACAGATAAGACTAAGCCAAACCAAGCAACTATATAAAAAGTATTAAGCATCTATAAAACTGATTAGCTCAATCCAACTTTATATCTTATTAAGCTTAAAAAATTATATATTTTTTTGTAAATGAAAAATTTTATTGCTGGAATCTTTTTCATGATTTTTAAGTCCAAATCTGATAAATCAATGCCTTGCTTAAGAATTCTTTGCATAGCAAATGGTTCTAATTCTGATTTTATTAAAAGGTTATAATACGGAAATAAGTCGAAATTTATCTGATAAAAACTATCAAATTTATCAGATCTTACAGAACCTTTCTTTTCAAAATCCCAAGCAGTTTCTTCTTTTTGAAGCAGTTTAATTAATACATCTTTTCTAAATATAGCAAAAAGGAGACTTGCTCTATATTTAGAGCCAGGTTCTATTCTAGAGAACTTTTCATCAATAATATTTCTTGATCGTGGTGTCGGGTGAAGTCTAAGATACTCCCAATTCCTATCTACACACTCTTGAACTAAGCTGTTAAATAAATCATTATCGATTTCTTTTTTCCAAAAGCAATCATCAAAACAAAACATTACATACTTTGAATCAATTTGGTTGAGGCATTTTAAGATATTATCTGACCATGAGATTTCATCTCCAACTTTTAAAAAATTAAATGTCTTTGATTCATACTCTTTAAAATTAGATGTAATATACAATGGGAAATTACAACTATTCCAATATAAATCAAATGATTTTTCTAGGGGCCTCCATAAAGAAGAGTTACCATCATATGTTGAAACAAGAATACTAAGATCTTTCATAATAATCTTTTATTAAGCTTGTAATATAATCGATTTCTTCATTTGATAACTGCGCCATTGACGGTAGCCATAAGCCTTTCTGTCCAACTTCAAATGAAACTGGGAAGTTACCAGGTAGATTGTAAGCTTGTTGTTGATTTAGTGGAGGGTACATAACCCTAGAACCAATATTATTTTTTTTAAGAAACTCCTGAAGGCCATCTCTATCTTCTACAAAACAGTCTATAAACCAAGGTGCTGTGTTAGCAAAGTCATGGTTAAAAAAACTTATTGAATCAACGCTGAGTAAATTCTCTTGGAATCGTTTATATATTTCTTTTTTTCTTGCAATCCTGAAATTAAGCTTCTTCATTTGTGCAATACCTATAACTGCTTGCATTTCAGTAAATTTAAAATTAAATCCTATTGAATCATGTATATCATTTCCACCACCAGACCTTCCAAAATCTTTAATTTTTCTAATCTTAGATGCTAATTCATCATTATTTGTAACCAATGCGCCACCTTGACCTGTTGTAATGATTTTTGGCATAGAAAAGGAAAAACTACCAATATCTCCTTTTAAGCCAATATGAGTCCCATCAGGATAATAAGAGCCTAAGGATTGAGCTGAATCTTCTATTATAAAAATATTATTTTGGTTACAAAATGCTTTAAGTTTTTCTATCCCGTAAGACGGATATCTTCCATTTGCACTTACCAGCATCAACGCCTTAGTTTTATCTGAAATTTTTGATTTCAATTCTTCAAAATTGATACATAAAGTTTCTTTTTCTACGTCAACAAAAACTGGAGTGGCGCCAAGTAATTTTACAGAATTTGGGGTGGCCACCATTGTATAGTTGGGTACAATAACCTCATCACCATGACCAATACCAAGGGCATAAGCAGCAATAGTAAGGCTGATAGTTCCATTATTTACCAAAATACAATGCTTAGCATTTGTAAAGCCTTTTAATGCTTCCTCAAATTTTTCTGTATGCCTAAATTCTGTTAAAAAAGTTTCATTATCCATTAAATCAACCAAAGCTTCTTTCTCAGATTCGTCGAACCATGGCCTCATCTGCATGATAAATTCTTTAACCATTCTTTATTGCCTCAATATTTAAACTTAATAATTTTCCATTTTCCTTATCCATATGAGGGAAATAGGCTTTAGAGTGATCATCGATAGATATCTTTTGGTGAATATGCGGAAGATCACACAGATCAACATTAATCCAACCAGGGATATTTCTTGTCCAACAACCAAGATGTATATTCATTAAAATCTAGTCTTATCTTTTGTTACGCCATGAAAAGGGCCATTCTTAGTTTCCAAAATTTTAGTATTATCTTCTAAAATTTTATAGCCATGCCCACCTTTAGTAAATATTGCTATATCGCCTTTTTCTACTTCAAAACTTTCAAGATAAGAAGAATCAAAATCATATAGATCTACTTTCATTTTTCCACTAACCACATAAACACATTCTTGGGTTCTTGAAGCTGTTCTTTCAAACTCATTGTGAAAATGTTTATCTAGCTCTTTGCCGTTGTCATACCACCAAGTTCCAACTTGAATAAAATCCTCATCATCACTCAAGAAATCTAAACCTTTGTTCCAGTCATTTTCTTTTTGAACAACGCACAGTATTGAGCCATCTTTAGCTTTGTATTTCATTTATTATCTCTCCCTGAAAGGATTGGATTTTTGCATGGCCAATCTATATTTAAGTCTTTACTATTCCAAGCTACAGTGAATTGATCTTTATGATCTATATAATCCCCATCATAAGCAAGTTTATAATGGTAAACAGCTTCATCACTTTTTACATAATATGCATTTCCACAGCCAGGAGGAATCATTATTAAAGACTGTCGGTCTTTTGATATGCTAAATGACTGCCACGTTTTATAAGTCGGTGATTCCTTGCGAAGATCAACTACTACCTGATAAATTTCACCATATACACATGTAACAAGCTTCCAAGATTTATTATCACCATGAATGCCTCTCAAAACATTCTTTTTTGATAAAGAAAATTTGTCATGGTGCATTTTTAATGGACCAGGAAGAATGGAATCTAACTCCTTTGCAAGAAATGATGTCCAAATATTACCCCTATTATCATTAGATATTGAAGGGGTTAATTCAAAAACATCTCTAATCTTCATGTTCTGGTTAATACTAAAATTAATAATCGTATTGTCATTCATTGTATGTAAGCTCATGTTCCATCATTTCATTTACAAGGCTTGCAAATGAAATTTTTGGCTTCCAGCCAAGCATTTGATATGCTTTTTCTGCATTTCCATGAAGGTGCTCTACTTCTGCTGGTCTGAAATATTTTGAGTTGACTTTTACCAGAACTTTTCCAGTATTTTTGTCAAAACCAACCTCGTCTATACCTGTACCTTTCCATTCTATATCAACATCAATAGCTCTAAAAGCTAACTCTACAAAATCTCGAACAGAATAAGTTTGTCCAGTTGCTATAACAAGATCAAGTGGCTTATCATGCTGCAGCATCATCCACATTGCCTCAACATAATCTTTTGCATGTCCCCAGTCTCTTTTTGCATCTAAATTTCCTAAATGCAATTCTTTCAATCTTCCATACTTGATATCTGCTACAGCCTTTGCAATTTTTTTTGTTACAAAAGTACCGCCCCTTCTAGGAGATTCATGATTAAATAGAATCCCGTTACATGCAAAAAGATCATAGGATTCTCTATAGTTAACAGTAACCCAATAAGAATAAAGTTTTGCAGCTCCGTATGGTGACTTTGGGTAAAAAGGTGTTGTTTCGCTTTGAGGTGCTGTTTCAGGAAGCCCGCCAAACAATTCAGAGGTAGATGCTTGATAAAAACGAGGTTTGTTTTTAAGATCCTTTACTGCATTGAGAAGTCTTATTGTCCCTATTGCATCAACCTCTCCAGTATACTCCGGCACTTGAAATGAAACAGCCACATGTGATTGAGCGCCTAAATTATATACCTCATCAGGCTCGATATCCTTTAAAAGAGAATGAAGATTTGAAGAATCTGTTAAATCTCCCCAGTAGGTATGAAAATTATTATTTTGTTCAAGATGATCTATTCTTGATGTATTAAACGTTGAACTTCTTCGAATAATTCCATGAACCTCATAACCTTTATCCAGCAATAATTCTGCTAAATAGGAACCATCTTGACCAGTAATACCTGTAATAAATGCTTTTTTCATATTTCCTCTATTCTCTAATTAAGTTTGATTTAAATAAGACATATATGCACCCTATAACAGAGCCAATAAGTATTCCTAAGATAAAATAAAATACAATACCAAATGATGATTTATTATCTGGTATATAAGGAAATTCGATGAAGGAAACTGCTGGTCTAATGTTGGCAAACATATTTTGTTGAAGATGATTTTGTCTTAAAGAGGCTAAGTACTGACTAATATAGGGATCTTTGGTTCCGTTTAATTTTTGTGTTAAAAAATTGACAGCTTCTATAGATTCAGCAATTGCTTTATCCCTGTGATTGAGATTATAGAGTGATGAAATTGAGTTTATAATCTCACTTGCAAATAAAGGGGAGACATGTTCATAAGAAATATAAATTAAACCATCATCCATATTAAAGCTTATTGAAAGGTTGTCTAAGTACTCCTCATGAATGCTCTGGCGATTAATACTTTTTACCCATAAGCTTTTTGAATCATCATATAAACTATCTTTATATAATAATTCATTACTATTCTTATCATACTCATAAGAAGCAAAGATTTTTTGAGGGTAGCTTGGATTTAAATCAACCAAGTCATTAAAAAAACTTCTTGTTTGTATCTGTTTAACTATCACCTTTTCATTATTCCCGCCTTCGCTCAAACTCATGCCGCCGAGGGCAGCCAGAGATGAAAGCGGATTCGATGTACTTGATTGATTGTTGGGTGAATAGATAGTATTTTCAAGTATTCCGGTTGCAGTATATTTATCATTTGCAAAGAAGATATAAAAAGTAATACTAATAAAAGTAAAAAAAAGAGCTATCGCTAATATTTTTTTAAAATTTAGTAACAAGTGGACAAAAACATCAACTGTTTTAGCGTCCTGGCTGGTGCTATGCAATTTATCCATATCTAAAATATACTTCATGTGGTACCCGAGGCCGGACTTGAACCGGCACGATATTTCTATCGAGGGATTTTAAGTCCCTTGTGTCTACCAATTCCACCACTCGGGCTTTGAACTTTATAGTACTCCTTTGTCATTAAAATTAATATTTTGATCTTTTTCTCTCTGTGTAGGATTATTGTACTCTGATCGAATAGTATTATTAACATTTATGGCTGAAGAAAGGAGACTAAATTCAGCACCAATATTTTTGGAATACTCGAGCAAGGCTCTGGTATCTTTAGGGAAACATGGGCCACCAAACCCCAACCTGCCATCAGGCCCAGGAACACTCATATGTGAATTGCCCATTCTTTCATCAGATGATATTGCTTCTATAAAATTCTCCCATGAATCATCAGCATTTGCATTAGTAAAAACCTTTTGTAATTCATTGAAAAAAATAACTTTAGTTGCTAAGAATGAGTTTATAGAATATTTAATAAGAGAGGCTGATATAAGGTCAGTAAAAATATAATCTTTGCAAAGACATTTTGTGTATTGCTCATAAAAATTTGATACTTTTTGAGATTGCTGTTTATTGCCTCCAAAAATTATTGTTTTAGAATTAATAAAATCTTCATCAGCGCTTCTTTCTTTTAGGAATTCTGGGTTGAGTACAAGGTTTTCATAATTAATTTTAATTTCATTAAGATATGAGGGCAAAACTGTACTCTTAAGAACAAGTAAAAAATCTTTTTTATGAGCTTTGATTTCAGAAATTATTTTGTTAACTATGGAAATATCTTGAGAGCCGTCATCGTGCATTGGGGTTGGAACAGCTATAAAAACTATATCTGGGTCGAATTCTATAAGATCACCAATATTTGTGTTTAGCTTGGGATCGATTTTTATAATTTCAGCATTGATGATGCCGTTAGCAAGAGCACTACCAACAAAACCCAATCCAATTATCCCTACTTTCATGTTTTACCAATAATTACTGGAGGCTGAATCCGGAATCGAACCGGAGTAAACGGCTTTGCAGGCCGCTGCATAACCACTCTGCCATCCAGCCAATAATATTTAAGATTGCGCATTGTATAACAATTTTTTATTTTATGTGTTTTTAATTTTTAGAATAGTACTCAGTTCTTTTTATATCGTCCTCGACACATTCCTCGCCATATTGAATTTCAATTATATGGCATGTCTCATTAAAGGGATTCGTTATTTGATGCCAATCCCCAACCGGCACTAAGTAATGATCAAACTGATTTAGTTGTAAATTTTTTTTATTTTCTGGATCGTTTTTACTATAGTTTATTATGCAGGAGCCCTTGCTAACCATCCATATTTCGTTTCTTTTAAAGTGCTTTTGGAAACTCATGCCCTTTCCTGCTTCTACTATAAGCTCTTTAACTTTAACCTGCTTTTCTTCAAAAAGATTATAAAAAGACCCCCAAATTCTTTCTTCATGATAATACTGCCAATTTTTTAAAATCCATGAAGATGAGTTTTTTTTATCATCCCCGCCAATACTAAATAAAAACTCTACACCGTCAACAGACATTTCAGGAATATTGCCTTTATTTCTATCGCCTCCATTTGCAAAAATAATTTGTTCGTTTGGATACATGTTCTTAACTTTTATTAACGCATTAGTAGCACTGCCCATTTCATCATCATCGAAGCCTAAAACAGAGTCTACAAATGCAAAGTTCTCTATTATTGTTTTGCGTTCACTAAAAGGCATAAAGAATTTACCTTTTTTGTTAACCAACCAATCATCACTATTTAATGCAACAACAAGCCTATCCCCCAAATTTTTAGCTGACTTAAAATATGCTATATGGCCTGAGTGAATCGGGTCAAACCCACCGCTAACGATTATAATTTTCATGCTTGTTTATTCACTTATGCTTAACTTATAGACATATTATATTACAAATATTGCATTGTTATATACCTAGATTAGTAAAGATGGCGCATTGTAATAAAAGTATAGTTAAACTTGCTCTTCTTTTAATGAGTAATCTTCTCTTCCTTAAAAGTTGTGCAGGTATAAATTAGCCCTGTATACAAGGTAATAAGTAATGAAAAAAATAGTAAAATATCTCCAATAATTATTACCAACATATTATTTATTGTTAATCCTATAAGATATACGCTAATAGTAAAAAGTTGTGCCGTCGTCTTAATTTTTGCTAAAAAAGTTACTTTGGTTGCATCGCTTCTATTATTTCTAGCATTTAAGTCTCTTAATGCCCCAACCCAAATTTCTCTTGTAATAATTAGAGCTGCAAAAAACCCAATTAAATAACTTGAAAGATTCACCGCTAAACCAAAAAAAACGAATACTATGAGAATTTTGTCAGCTATCGGATCAAGAATCTCTCCAAGTTGAGAAACTGCATTATATTTTCTTGCTAAGTATCCATCTAACCAGTCTGTGAAACCAGCAATATAGAACAAGATAAGTGCTAGCAGGTAACCATCTGAAGACATCAATAAAAGAAAAATAATTGCTGCTAATACAATTCTTGAAAATGTTAGAAGATTTATAAAAGTAA
>ERZ807291.5159-NODE-5159-length-16612-cov-6.067585_pt1 | contig 16612 bp, 16 predicted proteins | sample MGYA00521257_ERZ807291 | MGnify/ENA primary metagenome ERZ807291 (study PRJEB31413, sample SAMN03169783) | marine metagenome | biome: Marine; feature: Water; material: Subsurface seawater | place: North Sea | collected 2011-04-28 | depth 1 m m ... | reverse complement strand
TGCGTTCCCGCCCTGGGGGAGTTCAATAGGAGCTGGTTGTATAGGACTTACCCTAAAGGCAAATATACAACCCTCCTTTTTGTTCACAATCATTTTCGTTTCGATTTTTTTCGCTTATTTTTAAACAAAAATAAAACCCATGAAATGGATATCCCTGATCTTAATCATTATTACACTCAAAAGTTGTGGGTCTAACCGTTCTTCCCTTAGAATAACTATTAAACCAAACGCCAACACCTTTGTTCATGGCGATACCCTCTCCCTTACCCTCAAGCACAAGAAAGGAATAAGCATTGATTCTACCCGCTATTTTCTCAATGATGTAGCCATTGTCCTCCCGCATGTTTTCGCAGAGGAGAAGTTAGGTGATCAACGATTGACCGCTATAAACTTTGTAGCAGGAGAAAAAGTAGAAGCAACACGAAGCGTGCGTTTGTTAAAGTCGACCCCTCCCGAATTGTGGACCTATACCCTCCTAAATGAATTTCCACATGACCAAGAGGCCTATACCCAAGGATTGGAATTTGACGGAGAGGTACTCTTTGAAAGTACCGGTTTGAATGGGAAGTCGAGTTTGCGAAAAGTAAACTACACCTCAGGAGAGATTATCCAATCCATTCCCCTTAACGCCACCTATTTTGGTGAAGGATTGACCCTTCTAAACGATAAAGTGTATCAATTGACCTGGCAAGAAAACACCGCGTTTGTTTACGACAAAGAAAGTCTAAACATGGAAACTTCTTTTAGCTACGATCAAAGTAAAGAAGGTTGGGGACTCTGTAACGATGGTGAGTTTTTGTATAAATCAGATGGCACGGCAAAAATTTGGAAGCTTGATCCTGATACAGGGAAAGAATTAAGTTATATAGAAGCAACCACCCACAAAACCATTCTGAAGAATATCAATGAACTGGAATGGGTAGATGGAAAGATCTATGCCAACACCTATCAATCACAAAAAGAAGTGGTTGTCATCATCGATCCTTCGACTGGCGCCACAGAAGCCGTAATTGACTTTAGTGGACTCAAAGAAAAGGTCGCTCAGATTCCAAGTCTCAATGTGCTTAATGGCATTGCCTACCACCCCCAACGAAAAACATTTTTTATCACCGGAAAAAACTGGAGTAAGCTTTTTGAAGTCACCCTCCAAAAGAAATAAATGGAACCATTTGAACAACGCATCATTGTTTCTGAAGCACATTTAGACGAACTCCAACATGTCAACAATGTTCAATACCTGCAGTGGGTACAAGATATAGCAGGAGCGCACTGGCAGCATTTAATTAAAAATAATAACGAGGAGTTTGGCCTTTGGGTGGTTCGCTCCCACCATATTGAATACAAACGTCAAGCCAAACTAGGCGATGAACTTCGGGTGCTTACCCATGTAGAATTGACCGAGGGCTTTTTGAGTGAGCGTCGTGTTCGCTTTTATTTGAACGACTCCAATACCCTAGTTGCACAATGTAGCACTCAGTGGTGTTATCTTGACCCAAACACCCAAAAACTGTTGCGAATACCAGCAACTGTACAGGCTGTTTTTGAGTAAAAAAGCAAGTTTAAATTCAGAGTCAAATGAAGCCTTAAATTTTAATTTAAGGGGTTCTTTTTGATCATTCTTTACAGCTTAATGATTAAATAAAGCGCGTCCAGCCATTAGGGCATGCACCTCTTTGGCAACAGCAGCTAGAACGGTTTCGTCTTGGTAGTTAGACAATACACGGTCTATAAGCGCTACAATAGTTTCCATATCAGCTTCGTTTAATCCACGAGTAGTAATGGCGGCAGTTCCCATACGAATTCCAGACGTCACAAAGGGTGACTTGTCGTCAAAGGGAACCATGTTCTTGTTGGCAGTAATTTCTGCTTTTACTAGAGCCAATTCTGCATCTTTTCCGCTTATGCCCTTGTTGCGTAAATCAATCAACATCATATGGTTGTCGGTTCCTTCGGATATCAGTTTATAGCCACGGCTTACAAAGGCTGCGGCCATTGCGGCAGCATTCTTTTGAACGCGGAGCATATAATCTTTGAAAGAAGGTTGAAGGCACTCCCCAAAAGCAATCGCCTTGGCAGCGATTACATGTTCTAAAGGCCCTCCTTGGTTGCCGGGAAAAACAGCCATGTCCAACAAATGAGACATTTTGCGCACTGTGCCGTTCTTAAGGGTAATCCCAAAGGGGTTGTCAAAATCCTCTCCCATTAAAATAAGTCCACCACGTGGTCCACGAAGGGTTTTATGTGTCGTAGTTGTCACAACATGGCAATGTGGAATAGGATTGCTTAGAAGCCCTGTAGCAATCATTCCAGAGGGATGGGAAATGTCTGCAAGCAAAAATGCACCTACTTCGTCTGCAATAGAACGAAATTCAGCAAAATCGATGTCTCTTGAATAGGCAGAAGCCCCGGCAATGATCATCTTGGGTTGTACTTCTTTTGCTATCGCACGAATATTGGCATAGTCTAGACGACCAGTCTCCTTTTGTACACCATAAAAATGTGCCTCGTATAAACGTCCAGAGAAGTTTACAGGAGAACCATGGGTGAGATGACCTCCATGCGAAAGGTCAAATCCGAGAATTTTATCCCCTGGTTTGATAAAGGCATGGAAAACCGCAGTATTGGCTTGAGAACCCGAATGAGGTTGCACATTGGCATAGGCAGCGCCAAACAATTCTTTTGCCCGATCAATGGCCAATTGCTCTACCTTGTCCACCACTTCGCAACCCCCATAATAACGTTTCCCTGGATAGCCTTCTGCATATTTATTGGTCAACACAGATCCTGTGGCCTCCATTACAGCAGGAGAAGTAAAGTTTTCTGAGGCAATTAGTTCAATTCCATTGAGCTGACGATTTTCTTCCTCTTTTATCAGATCAAATATAGCGGTGTCTTTCTGCATGGTCATAAATTTAAAGCACAAAAATAGGCAAATCCACCTGATTTATGGCAGATATACTAACCGATAAAATGATTTTATTAAAAGGAAATTAACAACAGCCCGCAGAAGGGTCACAACAGTTTTCTGCAGTCATTGTTTTGTCTTTAATTTGATCGCTTTCTGGGATACCGCAATTGTCTTTGGCCAAGCAGTCGGTTTGTTTGACGAGCAGTTGAAAATTCTCACCATCAAAGCCTAAACCATATTTCCCGATGGTCTCTCCTTGATACTCCACCTCTATTTCTTCATCACTAATGCCAATTTTTTGTTGTGATAAACGAATGATATCGATCACTTTTTGTGGCTTTAAGCGATGCTGCACGTCATCTGAACTCCACAATTGAAAGTTAACGACACTTTCTTTACGCTCTGTACCACCACAATCAATAAAGTGTTTGTGAACCATTCCTACCTCCGTAATGTGAAAATGTGGAGGGACAAAGTCCCCAGTAGGCAGCTGGAAACGAAATGACGATACTTGATTGAGTGATGTAAGAAATTTGGAAAGCAACATGTTTTTTTTGCTAAACTACAGAATTTTATATTCGAATTCAAGCAACATTGAAGATGATATTTAATCCCATGAATAAATATAAAGTGTTGTCTCACGAACCCGCTTAATGAATAATTCTAGCTTAGGATGAGACAAAATGACATTGTAAAAGCAGTTTTAAATGACATATAGTCAGTTGTTAATCAATGGAATAGCTTTTGCATTGGATGAAATAAAAAAAGCCATGAATCTAAATAATTTCACCCTAAAATCGCAAGAGGTTGTTCAATTTGCACAACAACTCGCCTTTGACCGTGGACACCAACAAATCGAAAACGAACATCTATTCCAGGGGCTCTTGGAGGTAGATGAGAACGTACTCCCCTATCTATTCAAAAAACTGCAATTGAATTTTGGGTTAATCAAGCAACTCAACGAAAGCGTGTTAAACCATTATGCAAAAGTAGAGGGAGGACAACAAATGCTATCCTCAAATGCCTCACAAACACTTTTACAGGCAAACAATATCGCTAAAAAGCAAAAGGATGAATTTGTCGCTACCGAACATTTGTTTGTAGCCCTATTTCTATCGGACAGCAAAGTTAGCAAAATGCTTAAAGATCAAGGGCTTACAAAAAAAGAGTTGGAAAAAGCACTACAGGAACTACGCAAAGGAGAAAAAATCACTTCGGCTGGAGCAGAAAATAATTTTAATGCGCTAGATAAATATGCAATCAATCTCAACAAATCTGCTGAAGAGGGTAAACTAGATCCTGTTATAGGAAGAGATGAAGAAATTCGCCGTCTACTTCAAATCCTTAGTCGAAGAACCAAAAATAACCCTATTTTGGTGGGTGAACCAGGAACAGGAAAAACGGCAATTGTCGAAGGGTTAGCCCATCGAATTATCGATGGAGATGTGCCAGAAAACCTGAAAGAAAAGCAAATTTTTGCACTAGATATGGGGGCATTGATTGCGGGAGCAAAATACAAAGGGGAATTTGAAGAGCGTTTAAAAAGTGTCATCAAAGAAGTAACGCAAAGCGATGGAGATTTAGTGCTATTCATTGACGAAATTCATACGCTGGTTGGTGCAGGCGGTGGAGAAGGTGCAATGGATGCTGCCAATATTTTAAAACCTGCGCTGGCACGAGGGGAACTCCGCGCGATTGGGGCTACCACGCTAGACGAGTATCAAAAGTATTTTGAGAAAGACAAGGCACTTGAACGCCGTTTTCAAAAGGTAATTGTTGATGAACCAGATACCGAAAGTGCGATCTCTATTTTACGGGGAATCAAAGACAAATACGAATCGCACCACAAAGTTCGCATTAAAGACGAAGCTGTCATTGGTGCGGTTAGCCTTTCCAATCGTTATATAACCAATCGATTTTTACCCGATAAAGCAATCGATCTGATGGATGAAGCGGCAGCTAAGCTTCGAATGGAGATCAATTCTAAACCCGAAGAACTGGATTCGTTGGATCGAAAAATCCGACAAATTGAAATTGAATTAGTGGCTATCCAAAGAGAAAAGGATTCGTCAAAAATTTTATCACTTGGAAAAGAACTGAGTGAATTGAAAGAAAAGCGCAATACCATTTTTGCGCAATGGAGTAATGAAAAAGAAAGCGTTGATGCGGTCCAACAGACGAAACTAGAAATTGAAAAGCTAAAATCACAAGCAGATCGTGCAGAACGTGAAGGAGATTATGGCCTTGTTGCTGAAATACGATATGGGAAACTTCAAGAAGCAGAAGCAAAGATTGATGCATTGCAAAAAGATGTTGCCAAGTCCCAAACAGGTGAAACACTCATCAAAGAGGAGGTTACCTATGATGATATTGCAGAAGTAGTCGCCAAATGGACCGGAATTCCTGTGAGTAAGATGTTACAAACAGACAAAATCAAACTACTGCACTTGGAAGACCAACTTCACAAAAGACTGATTGGACAAGAAAAAGCAGTTGTTGCAGTGAGCAATGCCATTAGACGTTCACGGGCTGGACTTCAAGATAGCAATCGACCCGTTGGTAGTTTCCTCTTTTTGGGTACAACCGGTGTAGGAAAAACCGAATTAGCCAAGGCATTGGCCGAAACTCTTTTTGATGACGAAAATAACATCACTCGCATTGATATGAGTGAATATCAAGAGCGCCATGCAGTTAGTCGTTTGGTAGGTGCTCCTCCTGGATATGTGGGCTATGATGAAGGTGGACAGCTAACGGAGGCGGTGAGACGAAAACCCTATTCGGTCATACTTTTGGACGAAATCGAAAAAGCACATCCCGACACGTTCAACATACTTCTCCAAGTATTAGACGAAGGAAGACTTACGGATAATAAAGGACGATTAGCAGACTTTAAAAATAGTATCGTCATCATGACCAGCAATATGGGTAGTCATGAAATTCAAACAGCTTTTGAAAATAACCCTAAATTCTCGGAAGCTGAAAGAGTTGCTCAAGAGAAGGTAATGGAACTGCTGAAAAGACAAGTTCGCCCAGAATTCTTAAATCGAATTGACGATATTGTTTTATTCTCTCCTCTTACAAAATTGGAAATTAATAAAATCGTAAGACTTCAACTGGATCTCATCAAAAAGCGACTAGCTGATCAGGAGATAACGCTTGCAGCTACAGACGCTGCTATTGATCAACTAACTTTTTTAGGCTTTGATCCACAATATGGTGGACGTCCAGTTAAAAGAACCTTACAGCAACACCTTATCAACCCTTTGAGTAAGGCGATTTTAGAAGAATCCATTTCAAAAGATAAAGAGATCTTGTTGGATTATTTTGAAAACCAATTTATTTTCAGAAACAGCAAGCAAGCTTCGTAATAGATAAGTACTACCTTTGCAGCGTGCAAAAGAAAATCAACATACAAAACAAACGTGCGCGATTTGAATACGAGCTAATCGATCAATACACTGCAGGCTTGGTCTTGACTGGGACGGAAATAAAATCCATTCGCCTTGGAAAAGCTACCATCACTGATAGTTTCTGTGAATTTAATGATCGTGGAGAGTTGTTTGTTATCAATATGGATATTCAAGAATATGCATGGGGAACACACTACAACCATCGTCCCAAAGCAGAGCGCAAATTGTTAATGAATAAAGGTGAGCTAAGAAAATTAGCGAAAGAAGTTAAAAACGTTGGTTTAACCATTGTCCCGCTCAGGGTATTCATCACCGATAAAGGACACGCTAAATTGATCATCGCACTAGCAAAAGGGAAAAAATTATTCGATAAGCGGGATACAATTAAGGATCGTGATAATAAGCGGAATTTGGATAGGGTGAAAAAAGCCTTTCCAAAATAACAGCACCCTTTTAAGAACTCAATTTTTATTCTTGAGCATGGGTACAAAACGAAATTCTCCAAATTGCTCTTTGTCAAAGGCTTTTTCTCCTGTCCGTGTAAAACGGTGCATGATTTGAGGATCCGTTCCAATGGGAATTACCAAACGTCCGCCAATTTTCAATTGACGTAATAAATCTTTGGGTAATTCGGGAGCTCCAGCAGTGACCACAATGGCATCAAATGGGCCATCGTTGGGTAGCCCTAAATAACCATCCCCTAAAATATGTTTTTTGGGATAAAGGCCAATTTGATCGAATAGACGCTGGGTTTTTTTAAACAATTCTCGTTGGCGTTCAATGGTGTATATTGTCAGCCCCATGGCTTTAAGAATAGCCGTTTGGTAGCCCGAGCCTGTTCCAATTTCCAACACCTTTGCGCCACTATTGACGTTAATCAATTCAGATTGAAAAGCAACCGTAAAGGGATGTGAAATGGTTTGCTCTGCCGCAATAGGATAAGCTTTGTTTTTATAGGCATGGCTTTCCAATCCAGGGTCCATAAACCAATGTCGCGGAACCGATTCCATGGCCTTAATGACAGCAGGGTTTGCTATGCCCTTGTCTTTTAAAAGCGCAACCATTTGCAGTCGTTGCCCTTGGTGTTTGGTCGAATCAATGGGTAATTGCATGGGGTCAAAAATACACTTTATTCTATCGAGAATATACATTCAGCAAAAAATTAGAGTGAAAAGTGTACATTTGATCTATTAAAACCATACACTTGAAAAAGCAATTGAACATCGGCGTTTTTGGTGCCGGGCATTTAGGAAAAATACACTTACGCCTGTTGAATGAATCTGAGCGTTATCATCTGGTAGGTTTTTATGATCCAGATCAAAAAGCAAGTAAAGCATTGGCAAAGGCAAAAGGATATACTTATTTTAAAAGTCAGCAAGATCTTCTCAGTGCATGTGATGTAATTGATATTGTCACTCCAACGCTCCATCATCATGCTGTAGCCAAGGAATGTATTGCTCAAGGCAAACATATTTTTATTGAAAAGCCAATTACCAGAACGGTGGAAGAAGCAGAGGATTTGGTTCAGTTGGCCAATGAAAAAGGGGTAAAAGGTCAGGTGGGACATGTCGAGCGCTTTAATCCTGCATTCAAGGCGGTAAAAGATAGTTTAGGCGCTCCTATGTTTGTCGAATCGCACCGATTGGCCGAATTCAATCCTAGAGGAACAGATGTCTCTGTTGTTTTAGATTTAATGATTCACGATATTGACATTATCTTAAGTGTCATCAAATCAAAGGTGAAAAACGTTTCAGCATCTGGTGTTGCTGTGGTAAGCGAAACCCCCGACATTGCTAACGCACGCATAGAATTTGAAAATGGCGCAGTAGCCAATCTTACAGCCAGCAGAATTTCTTTAAAGAACATGCGGAAACTGCGTTTCTTTCAAAAGGAAGCTTATATCTCTGTAGACTTCTTTACCAAGAAAGTTGAAGTGGTGAAAATGAAAGATGCCCCGGAAGAACCTGAAGAGTTTGCCTTGCTATTGCAAACGGCTGAAGGGGCGAAAAAGCAAATCTATTTTGACCTTCCCACGGTGGAAGACTCTAATGCTATCTTAGAAGAACTGGAAACCTTTGCAGATGCTATTGAAAATGACAGTGAACCCATTGTACCACTCAGTCATGCAACTGAAGCCCTTAGGGTTGCCTATCAAATCATCAATTGTTTTTAACCAATAACAATGGATCAATATGCCCCGCATTCTTCCCATCCCCCTATTTGTTCCCAACAAGACTAAACTCCAATGGAAAACTGCATCAGCAGGCTTCAGTGGGCCAAAACCATTTGTTGATCTGGTCGATAATTCATCAAATTATACAGCGATTAGATCTGGGATACAGTCATTAATCACTAACGACATTTATTCATTTTTTGAGCCTAAAATCTATTGGTATCGAATTGTAAACAAATCTACAAGCTATGCGGGATTTCTTTGCGGTCTTCCCACCCAAGAATGCGCCCATCCCCTGCTAACCACTCATGAACATGTATTGGACAAAAGAGTACAGCTTTTTTCAGATTATTTGACAACAACCCAAGTACAAGCTGAGCCTATCCTTGCACTCCATGAAAATACAGATTTTACAGCTTCTTTTGAGTCTTCAATTTACAAGCGGCCATGCACAATTTCTTTTAGTTTAAACAATGAGGAACACGAATTATGGGAACTTGATGCGCAAGAAACTAAAGTAATTCAAGCATTCGCCAAAAATGAGGAACAATTTCATTTGGCCGATGGGCACCACCGTCTTGCCGGTAGTCTAGATTACGCTTCAAAACAAACTCTAGCCACTGCTGTGTTTTCTTTTGTTGTGGCCAAAAATCAACTGCAAAATGATCGCTTTGTTTGGGCCATCAAACAACTCCCCAAAAACATTTCTGCCCTTGATATTGAAAAATTAGTGGGAAACGAAGATAAGCCCAATGCTGAAAAGAGTATAGGCTTTCTCCTAGGCGAAAAAACGCATCTTATTCAATTTCCTAAATCAACCAATGCAGCACGTTTTTTGTTTGAAAATATCTTGGGGTTTTCTACCCATGACGACATTAATTTGAGTGAATACATTGACTACTTCCCTCCTACTAAATACAATGCTGATCGTTTCCTCAGGAGCGCTCAGCCCTACATGGCCAAATTTTTCTATACCCCACTAAGTGTAGACGATATCATTCAAACAGCTAAAGCACAAGAAAAGCTCCCGCCAAAAAGCACTTATCTCCATCCAAAACTCCCAACGGGTCTATTTATTACTCCAATGCACTCCTTTGAATTATTATGATGCTGACTTCCTTAATTCATTCTGACTAACGTATCTTTACCACATGAGTATAGCGGGTAACCTATCAACTATTTTGGACGAAATCCCGAAGGAAGTATCCTTGGTGGCTGTTTCAAAAACCAAACCTATCGAAGACCTACAAGCGGCCTACAACGCAGGGCAAAGGATTTTTGGGGAAAATAAAATCCAAGAGATGACCAGCAAATGGGAGGTTTTACCCAAGGATATTCAATGGCATATGATTGGGAATGTGCAAAGCAACAAGGTAAAGTATATGGCACCCTATGTTGCGTTGATACATGGTGTTGATCGTGCAAAATTACTCGCCGAAATAAATAAACAAGCTGCCAAAAACAATCGTGTCATCGATTGCTTACTCCAAGTACATATTGCACAAGAAAGCACTAAATTTGGATTAAATGAAACTGAATTAAATGATATTATTCATCAACAATTGACAACCCCTTTCCCAAATATTCGAATTGTGGGCTTAATGGGCATGGCAACCTTCACTAGCGATAATGTTCAAATTAAACAAGAGTTCACCTTCCTAAAAGCCCTCTATGACAAGGCACGCAATCAATTAAAAGACATCAGCATTCTCTCCATGGGAATGAGTGGCGATTATGCACTGGCTATTGAAGTCGGCAGTAATATGATACGTGTGGGAAGTAAAATTTTTGGGGAACGAAACTATTGATATGTACGCGATTGTTGATGTAGAAACCACTGGCGGAAAGTACAATGAAGAAGGAATTACTGAAATTGCCATCTATCGCTTTGATGGCCATACTATTGTCGATCAATTTTCGAGTTTAGTCAATCCTTTAAAAGACATTCAGCCTTTTGTGCAACGTCTCACTGGTATAAACAGTAAAATGTTGGTCAATGCACCTAAATTTCACGAAGTAGCCAAACGAATTGTAGAAATTACAGAAGATGCCGTCATTGTAGCGCATAATGCAGAATTTGATTACCGCATCATACGAACAGAATTCAAGCGTTTAGGCTATGATTTTGAACGTCAATCCCTTTGTACTGTTGCGCTTTCTCAAAAACTAATTCCAGATGTTCCTTCCTATAAGCTCGGAAAACTGGTTCGCTCACTCGGGATTCCAATTTCAGATGTTCACCGCGCACATGGCGATGCATTGGCCACTGTTGAGTTGTTCAAGCTATTGCTCGAAAAAGACAGTGAAAAAGAAATTATATCGACCCACATTAAGATTTTAAATCAAAAAAAAGTTGCCAATAAATACCTTAAAATTATCGATGAACTCCCCACAGAAACTGGGGTATATTATCTCTATAACAAAGAGGGCGTCATTATTTACATTGGAAAGAGTAAAAATATTAAAAAACGTGTTTTAACACATTTAACCAGTAGTAACAAGAAAGCTGAAAAAATTCAAAAAACCATTCATTCGGTTTCCTATGAACTTTCGGGCAATGAATGCTTGGCCCTATTGAAAGAACAACACGAAATAAAAAGAAATCAACCCCGACTTAATCATTCATTAAAATTTAGACATTTCGCCATGGGGATTCGATTAAACACCGCCACCCCTTATCATCAATTATTGATTGAACAAGTAAAAGATGAATACACCTATTTGGACGTATTTAAAAACAAAAAAGAAGCTGAAGGACGTTTGCGTTTTTGGCTAGAAGAATTTCGCTTGTGCGGACAGCATACTTCCTTTTCGATTAGCAACAGAGCGCACTGCTTTCGCTATGATATGAATGCGTGTAATGGTGCTTGTAAAGGAGAAGAAAAATGTGAGGCCTACAATGAACGTGTAAAAGCTGTGGCAGATAGTCTATTGTATCCATATCAAAACATGCTGATTATCGACAAGGGGAAAAGTAAAAGCGAAAAGAGTTTTATTTACATAAAAGAGGGCGTTTTTCAAGGCTATGGCTATTTCCAACTCAACCATCAAATCAAAACGATTGCTACCATAGAAAAGCGATTAATTCCCATTGAAAACAACAGAGATACCCAAGCTGTATTGCGCAGTTTCTTGCGAAAAGAACGTTATCAAAAACTCATTAACTTAGCAGAAGAATAATTGCAATGGAAGGGCAAGAAAAAAAATCATTAAAACAAAGAATACACGAGATCATTTATGAGGCCGATACGCCTGCAGGCAAGTTCTTTGATATCCTACTATTGATTATAATTCTCTTTAGTGTTTTCTTGGTTATGTTAGAAAGCATTGAAAGTATACGATCACAATATGCTGCTATCTTAGATCAATTTGAATGGGGAATAACCATCCTCTTTACCATTGAATACATTGCTCGTTTACTGGTTGTTAAAAAGCCATGGAAATATGCTACAAGTTTTTTTGGTGTGATTGACTTACTATCTTTAATTCCTAAATACATTTCTTTTTTCTTTGTAGCAAGCAGTTCATTGGTTGCACTGCGTGCCCTTCGCCTTTTGCGTGTCTTTCGAATTTTAAAATTATCGCGATATATCGGGGAATCAAATTTTCTGATAGCTTCTTTATGGGCAAGTAGAGTAAAAATTGGGGTTTTCCTTTTTGCCGTAGTGATTTTATGCATCATTTTTGGCACCATAATGTATTTAATTGAAGGAGAATCCAACGGCTTTACAAGTATCCCCAAAGGCATCTATTGGAGTATTGTGACCCTTACCACCGTTGGGTATGGTGACATAGCCCCTGTGACGCCTCTTGGCCGTTTTATTGCTGCCATTATAATGATCATGGGATACGGAATAATTGCTGTTCCTACTGGAATTGTTAGCTCCGAAATGACCAACCAACAAAGAAATCCTGATACCAACACCCAAGCTTGTCCAAATTGTATGACTGATACTCATTTAGACAATGCTATTTACTGCCACAAATGCGGAAACAAACTCAATGAATAAACCAAAACTAATCTACATTGCTGGACCCACTGCAAGTGGAAAAACAGCCTTAGCAATTGCCTTAGCACAACACTTTAAAACTGAAATCATCTCTTGCGATTCCAGACAATTTTATAAAGAGATGAGTATTGGCACTGCCGTACCCTCTGATGAAGAACTCAATACGGTTCCTCATCATTTCATCCAGCATTTATCAATTGTTGACAACTATTCTGTTGGAGATTATCGTACCGATGTACTAAAATCATTAAAAAAACTCTTTAAAAAACACAATACCCTCATCATGGTCGGTGGATCAGGTTTATACGCCGATGCTGTCATGCAAGGCTTGGATGAATTTCCTGAAGTTGATCCCGCCGTTCGGCCGCAACTCATGGCTATCTTTCAACAAGAAGGCATAGAAATTTTACAAGATTTATTGCGTCAACACGACATTCATCATTACCAAAGAGTGGATAGAAATAATCCTCACCGGCTGATTCGTGCATTAGAAATATCCCTAAGTTCTGGGAAACCCTATTCTTCCTATTTGGGTAAACGAGAGGCTCCAGACTTTTTTGATTCCCAAACCGTTGTCATTGACTGGGAGCGCGATAAACTCTATGAGCGAATCAATACTCGGGTTGATCAAATGATTGAGATGGGGTTGGTTGATGAAGCCCAAGGCTTGCACCCCCAAAAAAATCTGAACGCCCTACAAACTGTTGGATACAGAGAATTATTCGCCTACTTTGACGGAAAAATTGATGAAGAATTTGCCCTAGAGGAAATTAAAAAAAATACGCGCCGCTATGCCAAAAGACAAGTGACATGGTTTCGCAAATATGAGGGAGCAATTCGTTTTCAAGCTGAATCTTCTGTCAATGATTTAATAACGCAACTGTAATATGCCCATTGATTTGTATTTAATGGCCGCTTTTTATTGCATTGCAGGAATCACTCACTTTACGCATACCCGCTTTTTTGAATATGCTGTTCCAAAAGTCCTTATCTATCGCCGTTTTATTGCGCTATTTTCGGGTCTCCTAGAAATATTCATTGCAATAGGTCTGCTCTATGCTCCTACCCGATCCATGACGGCACTCTTTCTAATGTTCTTTTTGGTTGCCATTTATCCGGCCAATATTGTACAAATTAATTATTACAGTAAAAAATACAAGATATCTAAATGGATTTTATGGGCCATCCGCTTTCCCATGCAGTTGGGGCTCATTTATTGGAGCTACCAATATGTTTGATGGATTTTGTATTTTGCCTCTAAGAAAATAATTTAAACCATGGCTGTAAAAAACCCTCCAGGTATCGAAAAAATGATTAGCTATCCTCAATTTACATCAATAGAAGAGGAACGCCATTATCGCAAGAAGACCCTTGCAGCTGCCTACCGCATTTTTGGGAAACTAGGTTTCTCTGAAGGTGTTGCGGGACACATCACCTGTCGTGATCCAGAATATCCAGACTGCTTTTGGGTAAATCCCTTTGGGCTATCCTTTAGATTATTAAAAATGTCTGACTTGGTGTTGGTCAATGAGGCTGGAGAAATTATTGCAGGAAAACCGGCTCCTTTAAACAAAGCTGCCTTTGCCATCCATTCAGCCATTCACAAGGCTAGACCCGATGTTATTGCTGCTGCACATTCCCACACCATTTATGGGAAAACATGGTCTGCCTTAGGGAGAAAACTAGATCCCCTTACACAAGATGCTTGTATCTTTTATGAAGATCACGGACTCTTTAATGACTATACTGGGGTTGTTGGCGAGCTTAGTGAAGGTGATCGAATTGCTGCTGCACTAGAAGACATGAAGGCTGTTATCCTGCAAAATCATGGCTTATTGACCGTAGGGCACAGCATTGAAGAATGTGTGTTTTGGTTCACTACCATGGAACGTAGTTGTCAAGCTCAGCTCTTGGCAGAAGCAGCAGCAAATGACTTGATTATAATAGATCCTAAAATTGCTGCGATGACGCGCGATTTTGAAGTAGGTTTTCCATTGGCTGGTTATTTCAGTGCACAACCCCTTTTTCAAGATATATTTTATGAACAAGCCGACTTGGTAGATGAAGGAGTTGAAGGGAAGCTCTCCTTACAATAGGTAGTGTCAATTAGCATTGAAAGCCTTGAGGCTCTTTTTTCTTGGTTTGTACTTTATTCCCCCACAAAAATGAGTTTCGTCTTATCTGGAGAAACTAGGATTCGTGTAATCGTTGATACAGAAGAAGATTGACTTTGATAAAAAATCTTTTCATTAGAAGTTACAACGTCAACTTCATTGATCAGATCTCCAACAGAATAAAGAAACAATCGGTCTGAAAACCAATACATATCAGTAATTGGGTGTGCTAATGAGATCAAAACTTCAAGCTTACTATTCAAAGGATCGATAGCATAAACGGTCGATTTTCCTTGCATTGTTTGTACAAAACTGACTTTGCTTGAATTGGGGATTCGATGTAAAGAACGACCAACATTCGTATAAACAGTTTTGATCCTTTCATTCTTCGTATTGGCAAGTACCAAATCCATTCGGTTTTCCACCAAAACAGTAGCGACCAATTGATGAGCATCAATCCAAACATGGTAAGCGATTTTTGCTTTTTGAAACAATGGCTGTGGAATGGCTCCAGAGAGAGGATAACGATAGAGTCTTTGCAGTCCATTTGTATCCAATCGAATGGCAGAAACTGCCCTGTCGTTTGGGATCAATAAAGGGGAATACTCGCTTCCTTGCTTGGTGGAAGACAACCATGTTTTTCCGTTATCATTGAACGAATAAAGCGCAATATCGGTTTGCTCATTCCGGCTTGATGAAAATAGTAATGTACTTTCATCAAAAAATGAAGGCTGATTGTCATAGCCTAGATTGTTGCTTAGGTTTACTGGAATTCCAAAGCTTCTTTTTCCGTCAACTGTTTCTATGGAGAGGGCATAAATCTCTGAATCTCCCTGAGCGTTCATAGAGGTGCATAGACTTCCAATCAACAATACCAGCAAAAAGGAGTAGTTCGTATTCATGTAGCTTCTATACATTGAAGCGGAAATGCATTACATCTCCGTCTTGTACAATATAGTCTTTTCCTTCGATACGCATTTTCCCGGCTTCTTTTACTTTTGCTTCAGTCTTGTAGTGAACATAATCTGAATATGAAATAACTTCTGCGCGAATAAACCCTTTTTCAAAGTCGGTGTGAATTACACCAGCTGCTTGTGGCCCGGTCGCTCCCATGGGAATTGTCCAAGCGCGAACTTCTTTTTCTCCAGCAGTAAAATAGGTTTGCTGTTCTAACAATGCATAGGCTTTTTGAATCAATTTTGCAGCTCCTGGTTCAGAAAGACCTAGATCTTCCAAAAACACCAAACGCTCTTCAAAGGTATCCAACTCGTTAATATCAGCTTCAATTGAAACGGCAAGCGTCAATACTTCAGCACCCTCGGTGGTAGCTATTGCCTGTGCTTTTTCAACCATGGCATTCCCACTAACGGCATCGCTTTCGGATACATTACACACATACAAAACAGGCTTATCTGTAAGTAACTGCAAACCTTTGATTATTTCTTCTCTTTCTTTTACAGAAAATTCGAGTTCACGTACATTCTTTGCCTGTTCTAAGCCTTCTTTGATAGCGACTAAAACAATTTGAAGTTTCTGAGCATCTTTATCGCCAGTTCGCGCAGATCGATTCACTTTTTCGAGACGCTTATCAACTGTTTCAAGATCTTTGAGCTGTAATTCAATATCGATGATTTCTTTGTCACGAATGGGATCAACAGAACCTTCCACGTGAACAATATTCTCGTTTTCAAAACAACGCAATACGTGAATGATTGCATCGGTTTCACGAATATTAGCCAAGAATTGGTTACCCAAACCTTCACCTTTACTTGCTCCTTTAACCAAACCTGCAATGTCGACAATTTCTACCGTAGCAGGAAGGGTTTTCTCCGGTTGAACCAATTCGGCTAAAGTAGTTAAACGTTCGTCTGGAACATTGACTACACCAACATTGGGTTCGATGGTACAAAATGGAAAGTTTGCACTTTGCGCTTTGGCATTTGACAAACAATTAAATAGGGTGGATTTTCCTACATTGGGTAATCCTACAATTCCTG
>ERZ807291.5154-NODE-5154-length-16640-cov-5.500090_pt1 | contig 16640 bp, 11 predicted proteins | sample MGYA00521257_ERZ807291 | MGnify/ENA primary metagenome ERZ807291 (study PRJEB31413, sample SAMN03169783) | marine metagenome | biome: Marine; feature: Water; material: Subsurface seawater | place: North Sea | collected 2011-04-28 | depth 1 m m ... | reverse complement strand
CCCTTGCCGTTGTAATGAAGGTTATTTATCCGGGCATTCCATGGTTATTGGCACGCTTAGACCGCATGTTTGTTAATGGATTTGGACTTCCATTTTACTCAGGTGCAATTGCTGCAATCGTTTTGGTATATGCTGCGGTTGCGTATTTGGTGAACCGTTTTCAGCGTGAAGGCAAGTACAATTTGAACTTGATATTCATGTGCATTGGTTTTGTGATTTTTGGTTATTCGTCTTACGCAATGGTAATTATTCGTAGTATGGCAAATCCTGCTATCGATATGAATAATCCTGAAGATCCATACAAGTTCTACGGTTACATAACTCGTGAACAATATGGAGACAGACCCTTGGCTTATGGTCCGTATTTCAATGCACCTCAAACCGATTACAAGATTAAAGGAACACGTTATTATAAAGCTTCTGAAAAATATGAAAAAGGCGGAGATATCTACGAACCAGTTCATGGTCCAGTAGACATCGATGGCGATGGTATTTCCGAAGATTACAATACGTTATTCCCTAGAATGGGTAAGAGTAATAAGCCGAATGACGCAAGAGGATTCCGCAGTTATGGAGGAATGCAAGCGGTTCAAGACGAAATTGACCAGTTGACTCAAATGAGCCAACAGAAACAATTGACGCCTGAAGAGAGAAATCGTCTGAATTATTTGAATTATCAAATTCCTTCGTTTGGAAATAACCTGACCTACTTCTTTAACTATCAAATCCGTTACATGTACTTGCGTTATTTCATGTGGAACTTTGTAGGTAGATTCAATGACCAACAAGCCGTTTCTGGGAATACCAAGTTAGATGGAAACTGGTATAGTGGTATTCCGTTTGTCGATAAGTTTGTGGTAGGAAATGTTGATGAAATGCCTCAATACTATCAAAATCAAAAGGCTAAGAACAAGTACTATTTCTTGCCCTTGATTTTAGGATTATTGGGCTTGGTTTTACAATACGGCAAGAACAAAAAGGACTTCTGGCTTATAATGACCATGTTTGTCTTTACGGGACTCTTGATTATCGTGTATACCAATCAGCCTCCTTATGAACCTCGAGAGCGTGATTATGCAGTAGTTGGGTCATTCCAGATATTCTGTATTTGGATTGGTTTAGGGGTGATTTCATTGGTTGATATCCTCAAAAAATATTTAGGGAAGAATGCGGCAATTATTAGTGTAGCCGCGAGTGTATTGTTGGTTCCTGTTAATATGGCAGCTGAAAACTGGGACGATCACGATCGTTCAGGTCGTTATATTGGAATCGATATGGCGAAAAATTTCCTTGAAACCTTAGAACCGAACGCGGTACTATTCTGTAATGGAGATAACGATACGTATCCTTTGTGGTATGCCCAAAACGTAGAAGGCATACGCACAGACGTTCGTATTATCAACCAGTCTCTTTTACCAACGGAATGGTACAGTATGGTTTTATTGGATACGGTGTATAAATCAACGCCACTACCATTGACCATAACAAAAGAGGATTTACAAACCGGAAGTTTTGAATATGGAATTCCAGTGAATAAGCAGATGTACAAAACATCGCGTAAGGTTGAAGATGTAATTGCAGAATTGCGTAAAGCACGTTTGGCTAATAACGGTGAAACGGGTAATGTTACTTGGAATGCATCTAAAATGCACGTTCCAGTGGATAAGGAAGCTGCATTGAAATCGGGAATTGTACACCCAACCTATGCGTCATTAATTGCGGATTCTATTGAAATTAATGTTGGATCTGAGTATTTCACCAAAGGTGATTTGGTTATGTATGACTTGGTATCTACAATGATAAAAGAAGGTTGGAAACGCCCAATCTACTTTACTTCTGTTTCGGGATATGATTTTGCAGGTTTAAACGATTACTTACAATTAGAAGGTTTGGTTTACAAATTTGTACCAATTAAAGGTGGTTCAAGAAGTCGCCAACCGAATCGTGTGGATCAGTATAAGTTGTATAGCAACATAGTGAAAAACTACAGGTATTACGGAATGAAGGAAAAGAAGAATTTCTTCTTGGATGATAAAGCCTCTTATGTTCCAAACGATTTACAACAAATGGGTCTATTACTGGCTTCTTTCTACAACCAAAAAGTGAGTGTTTTAGAACAAACCACAAAGGAATTAGAAAGCGGTAGAGATTTATCGAATGTAGCGAGTCCAGAGGAAGGATTTGCAAATGCAATGGATTTCTATACCCACTACAAAGATTCAGTTGCGGTTTACAAAGCCCGTGGAGTTGAAGTTTTAACACACATAATGACCGAGATACCAGAATCGGTTATGCCAATGCGTCGTGAATACAGATTGGATTATGGTGTTACCTTATTGAATTTAGGAGACGAAAAACAGGCAGAAAAAGTGCTTACTGAGAGCATTAAGGAGAATGTTGACTATTATAAGTTCTTCAGTCAAGATGCTGATAATGGTAGCATGTTTGCCGAGAGAGAAGTCTATGTATCTCAGGATTTGATTAGACGAACCATTAAATCGGTTGAGCAAGCCGGTCGCAAAGATTGGGCTCAGAAATTCCGAAATATGGCTCAAGTGGCAGGTAGATTCTAAATATTAAGAAAGACAATATCCCGCCGAAAGGCGGGATTTTTTTATGAAAAAACAAACGTCATTATTATACGGAATCCATCCGGTGAAAGAAGCTCTTGAATCGGGGCAAACTATCGATAAAGTATGGATAATTGAAGGCCATTTGCAAGGTCAATTATACGAGTTGATGGGAATGTTCCGCAATAGAGGCATTATTTGGAAACAAGTTCCCGCGGTAAAGTTGAATTCTTTAGTTAAAGGCAACCATCAAGGTATCGTAATATCCTTATCCGTAGTCGATTTTGCTAAAATTGAGAACGTTGTTGATATGGCATACGAACAAGGTGAAGATCCATTTATATTGGTTTTAGATGGAATTACAGACGTGCGAAATTTTGGAGCAATCGCGAGAACGGCGGCATGTGCAGGTATTCATGGAATTGTAGTGCCCGAAGTTGGTAGCGCTCCAATTGGGCCAGATGCTCTGAAAACCTCGGCCGGTGCATTGATGCACATTCCTGTATGCCGGACAAAAAGCTTGCATCATACGCTGAAGTATTTAAAGAACTCGGGTCTTCGAGTAGTTGGAACAACAGAAAAAACCGATAGCATGCTTTACGAACAAGACTTAAACGGACCTATGGCGATCGTTATGGGTAGTGAAGACACCGGTATGGATAAGGAAACGGCAAAAATGTGTGATGATTTTGTTCGAATTCCAATTTCCAAGCGTGGAGTTGACTCTTTAAATGTTTCAGTTGCTACGGGTGTTGTTGTTTACGAAATAATTCGGCAGCGTACCAAATAAAATGTCCCATTACGGGACAAAAATATAATTTTGCTTTATGGAAGGCATTGAAATGGTAAACCTCAAGGCGCAGTACAATCGGTTAAAACCCGAAATAGATGCGGCTATACAAGGGGTTTGTCAGGAAGGTGCGTTTATAAGGGGTCTACAAGTATCCCAATTCGAGACGAATCTTGCCCAAAAAATTGGAGTTAAACATGTAATTGGGGTTGCAAATGGGACGGATGCACTTCAAATAGCCTTGATGGCCTTGGATCTAGAGCCCGGAGATGAAATATTGATTCCTGCATTTGCATATGCCGCATTACCTGAAGCGGTTCAATTACTAGGCTTAAAACCGGTCTTTGTAGATGTAAGGGAAAACGATTTCTTATTGGATATTTCGGATGTAGAAAATAAGATAACCAATAGGACTCGTGTGATTGCCCCTGTGCATTTATTCGGATTAACGGCCGAAATGGATGCTTTGGTAGATATTGCTCAAAAACACGGTTTATACATACTCGAAGATGCCGCCCAGAGCATGGGCTCTAAATATTGCAGTGAACGAATTTTTGGCAGCAGTGGAACCTTGGGTGATATTGGAACAACTTCATTCTTCCCAAGTAAGAACCTTGGTTGCTATGGCGACGGTGGAGCGGTTTTTACCAACAGTGACGCACTTGCAGCCAAAGTTAGGATGTTGGCTAATCATGGTCAAACTCAGAAATACCACCATGAAGTAATAGGTTTGAATTCTCGTTTAGATACAATTCAAGCCGCTATACTAAATATTAAATTACCGTTTTTAGATAATTATATTTCTCGGAGGGTTGAAATAGCAGGCCGGTATAATGATAGTTTGGGAATTGTAAAATCGCTAAAAATTCCCCAAATAAAATTTGAAAGGCGCACACATGCTTTTCATCAGTATACGGTTATTGTAGAGGATGGAACTAGAGATCAATTGAGAGAATTCCTTAAAGAAAATGGTATTCCTTCAATGATTTATTATCCCTTACCTTTGCACAAACAGAAGGCTTACGCTACAAAAGATGAACTGAAGATATCAGAGCAGTTGTGTCAGAAGGTAATTAGTTTGCCCATCTGTCCAGAATTATCAAACGAACAACAAACATATATAATTAACAAAATACAATCTTTTTATAAATCATGAAAATTGCAGTAGTTGGTACAGGTTATGTTGGATTAGTAAGTGGAACATGTTTTGCTGAAACTGGAAACGACGTAATTTGTGTGGACATTGACCAGTCAAAAGTAGATCGTTTATCTAATGGTCAAATTACCATCTTTGAGCCTGGCTTAGAGGTTTTATTCAAGAGAAACCTTAAAGAAGGTAGGCTTTCGTTTACGACATCTTTGGAAGAGGCGATTAAAGAGAGTACGGTAATTTTCTTGGCCCTGCCAACACCTCCAGGTGAAGATGGTTCTGCGGATTTGAGATACGTTCTCGGAGTTGCGGATCATTTGGGTAAAATAATGACCGATTATAAGGTAATTGTAGACAAAAGTACAGTTCCTGTCGGTACTGCTGACCGTGTAAAAGAAGCAGTTGCTGCGAACTACAAAGGGGATTTTGATGTCGTGTCAAATCCAGAGTTCTTGAGAGAAGGTGTAGCAGTTGATGACTTTATGAAGCCTGACCGCGTTGTAATTGGAGCCGAAAGCCAGCGTGCATTTGATATTATGGACGAATTATATGCGCCGTACGTAAGACAAGGCAATCCCGTGATGCACATGGATACCCGCAGTGCAGAATTGACAAAATATGCAGCAAATAGTTTCTTGGCAACAAAAATTTCATTTATGAATGAAATTGCACGTTTATGTGAATTACTTGGTGCTGATGTTGATATGGTTCGTAAGGGCGTAGGTAGTGACGATCGTATTGGAAAGCGTTTCTTATTTCCAGGAATTGGTTACGGTGGAAGTTGTTTCCCTAAAGATGTTAAAGCATTGGTTCACAGTGCAGCATCTGTAGATTACGATTTTAAAATTTTGAAGGCGGTGGAGGATGTAAACGCCGATCAGAAAAAAGCACTTGTGCCAAAAATAATGCAGCATTATGGCAGTATTGAGGGAAAGACAGTGGCATTATGGGGACTTGCATTTAAGCCTAATACCGATGATATAAGAGAAGCGCCGGCGTTGGAAATGATTGAATTATTAACTCAAGCAGGGGCAAAAGTTCAAGCGTATGACCCAGAAGCAATGGCGAATGTAAAGGCTATTATGGCGGATAAAGCTACGTTTTGTGAATCCTCATATGAAACTTTAGAAGGTGCGGATTTTTTGGTGATTGCAACAGAATGGCCAGAATTCAGAACCCCAGACTTTAACAAAATCCAAGGTTTACTTAAAGATAAAGTGATTTTTGACGGACGAAATTTATTTGAATTGGAGACCCTAAAGAAGCACGGATTCACATACTATAGCATAGGAAGAAGCGACGTAAAATGAAAAAAGAAAGAGTATTAATAACCGGTGCAGCGGGATTTCTAGGATCCCATTTGTGCGATAGGTTTATAAAAGAAGGTTATCATGTTATTGGAATGGATAATCTCATCACAGGTGACCTTCGAAACATTGAGCATTTGTTTCATTTACCTGAATTCGAATTTGCACATCACGACGTATCGAAATTTGTGCATGTTCCAGGTGATTTGAAATACATACTTCATTTTGCCTCTCCTGCTAGTCCTATTGATTATTTAAAAATTCCAATTCAAACCTTAAAAGTAGGTTCTTTAGGAACCCACAATCTTCTTGGATTGGCAATGGCAAAAAAAGCTCGAATTTTAGTCGCGAGTACCAGTGAAGTTTATGGAGATCCAACGGTTCATCCACAGACAGAAGATTACTGGGGAAATGTAAATCCAGTAGGACCTCGTGGGGTTTACGATGAAGCCAAGCGATTTCAAGAAGCCATCACAATGGGTTATCACACCTACCACGGATTGGAAACAAGAATTGTTCGAATCTTCAATACCTATGGACCCCGTATGCGATTGAATGACGGTCGTGTACTTCCTGCTTTTATGGGACAAGCCTTACGTGGAGAAGACTTAACCGTTTTTGGTGATGGTAGTCAGACACGTAGTTTCTGTTATGTAGATGATTTGGTAGAAGGGATTTATAGACTTTTATTAAGCGATTGTCCCGATCCGGTAAATATTGGAAATCCTATGGAAATTACCATCAAGCAGTTTGCGGATGAAATTATTAAGCTGACGGGTACCGATCAAAAGGTAATTTACAAAGATTTACCCACTGATGATCCAAAGCAACGTCAACCCAATATAGAGAAAGCAAAGTCAGTATTAGGTTGGGAACCAAAATACACACGTGAAGAAGGTCTAAAGATTACTTGGGAATACTTCAGGAGTTTACCCAAAGAGCGCTTATACGAAGAAGCGCATCATAGAGATTTCAAGGCCTAAATTCTAATTTGATTTTAAAGCCAATTGTCCACAAGCCGCGTCAATATCCTTGCCGCGGCTTCTTCGTATATTAACGATCAGCTTTTGCTTGGATAAGGCTTCTGAAAACGCTTCCAATCGACCAGTTGGTTGATAAGTGGCAGTGGATATAGGATTGTATTCAATTAAATTGATTTTACACGGGAATCTTCGTGCAAAAATCCCTAGGGCTTTTTCCGCCTCGATTGTATCATTGACCCCTGCAATTACAGTGTATTCTAATGTAGGACGGATATTCGTTTTTTCATACCAATAGGATAATGCAGCTGCCAAATCCTCCAATGGGTTGGATTCATTAATTGGCATGATTTCCGAACGCTTTGAATTGGTAGCAGCATGTAGACTTAAAGCCAAATTGGTTTTCACACCATCATCTGCCAATTTGTATATCATTTTGGTGATTCCTGCCGTGGAAAGGGTAATCCTACTTGGACTCATAGCCATGCCATCAACGGAGGTTATGCGGTCTACACTTTTGAGTACCTCATTGTAGTTTAAAAGAGGTTCGCCCATGCCCATATATACGATATTGTCTAATTTTTTATCGTAATGTTTTTGTGATAACTCATTAATAAGTACAACTTGATCTACCATTTCATAGGCTTTCAAGTTACGCACGCGTTTCATTGATCCTGTGGCACAAAATGTGCAATCCAAACTGCAACCTACTTGGCTACTGATACAGGCCGTTGTTCTGGATTTGGTCGGTATTAAAACACCTTCTACTTTGTTATTATCCGATAATTGAAATACCACTTTAATGGTTCCATCTGAGGAATATTGCGCTGTAGAAATTTGGGTTTGAGCAAACTCAAACATAGAATTTAACTTTTCCCGTAGAGCCACAGAAAGATTGCTCATTTCATCAAAGGAACGGGCGTGTTTTTGCCAAATCCATTGCCAAATTTGTTTGGCACGGAAGGCAGGTTCTCCAGCTTCGGTGATTTTTTGGGTTATTTCAACTAAACTAAGTTCACGGATATCCATTCAAGGGAGTAATTAGGTTGGATTTATGCAATTATTTGAGAGGAAAAAATCCCAGCAACAAAGATGGTTTTATTTTTTTCTGAAGTAAATACTAATAGGAACCCCATTAAAATCAAATTCATCACGGATTTTATTTTCAAGGAAACGGGTGTAACTTTCTGCAACATATTGCGGTAGATTACAATAAAATGCAAATGCTACACGCTTACTAGGAAGTTGATTTACGAATTTGATTTTAACGAATTTACCCTTTTTACTTGGTGGCGGCGTAGCTTCCATTATAGGGAGTAAATAATCATTCAATTTGCGGGTAGATACACGCGAACTAAGAGATTCATGTACTTTGCTTATGGTTTCAACCGCCTGGAAAATACGTTGTTTGTTTAAAGCCGATATATAAAGAACGGGTACATCGGTAAAAGGAGCAATCCTTCCCTCAATATGACCAGAGAATTCTTTAGCCGTATTGGTTTCCTTTTCGATCAAATCCCATTTGTTTACCAAAATAACAACGCCCTTTCCGAGTCTGTGGGCTAGCCAAAATAGGTTGATATCTTGCGATTCCATCCCCTGCGTGGCGTCAAGAACCAATACAACCACATCGGCATTTTCAAGTGCTCTTAACGAGCGCATAACCGAATAGAATTCTATATTTTCATGAACCTTGCTTTTCTTACGAACACCCGCAGTATCGATGAGAACCATTTCTTTACCAAACGCATTATAATGGGTATCTATACTATCTCGAGTGGTTCCAGCAATTTCAGTAACAATATTTCGGTCTTTTCCGAGTAAGGCATTGATCAAGCTGGATTTTCCTACGTTAGGACGTCCAACTATTGCCACTCGAGGAAGTTCGGGTCTTTCAATTACCGGCTCGGGAATTTCTTTTAAATAATCGGTTATTTTATCGAGCAATTCTCCTGTACCTGATCCACTGGCTGCAGAAACTTCAAATAGTTCTTCATAGCCAAGTGCATAAAATGAAGGTGCTTGGAGTCTTAAATTTTCATTATCAACCTTGTTCACACAAAGAACAACCTGTTTTTTTGAACGGTGCAGTAAGGTAGCAAATTCTTCATCTAAAGGATGAATATCGGCAATAACATCTACCATGAAAATAAGTACGGAAGCTTCTTCAATGGCAATATGAACTTGTTCACGAATTGCGGTTTCGAATTGATCGTCTGAATTTGGAACAAAACCTCCGGTATCAATAACCGTAAACTCAATACCGTTCCAATCACTTCTGCCGTAATGGCGGTCGCGGGTTACGCCGCTGAAATCATCAACGATGGCTTTTCGTTCACCCGTAAGGCGGTTGAACAGGGTACTTTTTCCTACGTTGGGTCTCCCGACGATTGCTACAATGCGACTCATCCTGCAAAGATAACTACAAAGTAGGTAATTCGGGGATAATGCATGGAATGAGTCAAAAGGAAACAAATAAGCCGGAAATCTGTAAATTCAGTTTTTCAATGTATTTTTGGACTTCTTGGAGGTCTTAGCTAAACAAAAGGTTATTATAATTGGAGCAGGACCAGCTGGTTTAACGGCAGGTCTTCACTTATTACAAAACACCCATGATAATTTTGAAGTACTGATTTTGGAATCTGGATCTTCTGTTGGTGGTCTCTCACGTACCCATAATTACAAGGGAAACCGAATGGATATTGGTGGTCACCGGTTCTTCTCAAAATCGGATCGCGTGATGAAATGGTGGCAGGATATTATGCCTATTGATCACGATTTGCATAATTTAAACTCTGTAGAGATTTCTTATCAAGGGAAAAAGAAAGAAGTTCACATTGGCTCGAAAAGCGATAAAGAATTTAATGAAGCAAAGCGTTTAGGCAAGGTTATGCTAATTCGAAATAGGCTGTCAAGAATTTATTACTTAAGACGGTTTTTTAGCTACCCGATTAATCTCAGTTTGGAAACTCTGAGATTACTCGGTCCAATGCGTTTGTTCAAAATAGGTATTTCCTATATGTCCTCTCGACTGTTTCCAATTCGCAAGGAAATTTCACTGCAAGATTTCCTCATTAATCGATTTGGTAAAGAATTATACCAAACGTTTTTTAAAGACTATACCGAGAAGGTTTGGGGTGTTTCATGTGAAAAAATCAGTGCCGAATGGGGTGCACAAAGAATCAAAGGACTTAGTATTACAAAAGCCATATTGCATGCGCTCAATTCCAAGAAAAAGAAAAATGGAATATCTCAAAAGAATACGGAAACAAGTTTGATTGAAAGATTCATGTATCCGCGTTTGGGTCCAGGTCAGATGTGGGAACTTGTAACTGAAAAAATAATCGCACTTGGTGGTCAAATACAATTGGGGGTCCAAGTACTCGGACTGGATATGGATGAGACTGATGAATCGCATGTTCATACTGTAAGAATGACAAACAATAAAGGCCAAGAGGAATTTATCTCGGCCGATTATGTAATTAGTTCAATGCCCATTAAGGATTTAATTTTAGGAATTAATCCCAAACCAGATATAAAAACTAGAGAAATTGCAAATGGACTCATTTATCGGGACTTCATAACCGTAGGATTATTAATCAAGAAATTTAAAGGAGAAGCACAGTTAAAAGACAACTGGATTTATATCCAAGAGCGCGACGTTAAAATTGGAAGATTGCAAATTTTTAATAACTGGAGTCCTGATTTAGTAGAGAATAAAGAGAATATTTGGTTGGGTTTGGAATATTTCTGTCAAGAGAATGACGAATTATGGAATTTAACCGAGAAAGAATTCTTCGATTTTGCGGTAAGCGAGATGGTTAAATTGGATCTAATAGAATTGGCTGATGTCATAGACGGCACGGTATTAAAAGTTCCAAAAACCTACCCTGCATATTTTGGATCGTACGATCAATTTGATTCAATAATTACTTATTTGAATGAAATTAAGAACTTGTTTCCCATTGGAAGAAACGGCATGCATCGTTATAATAATCAAGACCATAGTATGTTGACGGGTATGATGGCAGCTGAAAATATCATCGCAGGAATAACCGATAAAACAGAAATGTGGAAGATCAATACGGAAATGGAGTATCACGAGGAAAAATAAAATGATAGTTTCAATGATTGTGGCAACAGGCCAAAAAAATGAAATAGGTAGAAACAACCAATTGATGTGGCATCTGCCAGATGATTTTAAATGGTTCATTCAACATACCAAGCACAAGACCGTTGTTATGGGTCGTAATACCATGAATAGCCTGGGTAAACCACTTAAAAACAGGCGGAATATAGTTTTGAGTTCGTCTAATGAGGGTATAATTGACGGTTTCGAACATTTTGTTTCTTTATCTCATGTTTTGGAGATTTTAAGAGATGAGGAAGAAGTTATGATAATTGGTGGTGCTCAATTGTATAATTCGGCGTTACCACTCTCCAATAGAATTTACTTGACTAGGGTTGATGCATTATTTGATGATGCCGATACCTATTTCCCAAATTTAAATGTTGACGATTGGGAAGTAAGTTATCGAGAACTCCATGGTATAGACGAAACCCATTTGTACTCGTTTGAATTCCAAATTTTAGAAAGACGTAATTGAAGTCTTTAAGTCAATAACGAAAGCCAACTTCTGGAGAGTTGGCTTTTTATTTGATTAATATAAAAAGAATCAATAGGATGAAGCGCTATTAAATTAATACCTTTGAAGTTCAATATTTATCCTAATATTGGACTGAAAACATGAAAGTTGGCATTTTTGCAAAATCTGTATTAGATCCCAAACATCGAGATGCGCTTGTTAATTTACTTTCCGTATTGATAAAGCGCGGTCATGAAATTTGGTGTCCACCAAGTTTAGAGGATTTTGTGCGTATGAATTTCAGCAATATCGCTCCACAGGTTTTTGATAGTTTCAATTTAAAGTATAGTCCTATAGATGTTCTTTGTAGCGTTGGTGGAGATGGTACTATTTTGAGTACCTTGCCTTTAATCAATGATAGCAATATCCCAGTTTTTCCGATAAACACGGGTCGTTTGGGTTTTCTGGCGGGAATACCTTCGGATCAACTAGAAAATGCCGTTTCTGAGCTCGAGAAAGGACATTATTCGGTTGAAGCGCGTTCTTTACTTCATCTGGAATCAAGTGAGAAAATTTTTGATTTTGAATATGCATTGAATGATTTTGTTATCCATAAAAAGGAAACATCGAGCATGATTGTGGTCCATGCGTATTTAAATGGAGAATTTCTAAATAGTTATTGGAGTGATGGATTGATTATTTCTACTCCAACCGGATCAACAGGTTATTCTTTGAGTTGTGGAGGTCCAATAATCTTCCCTAAGTCAGATACCTTTGTTATTACCCCAATCGCGCCGCACAATTTAAATGTACGTCCCGTAGTTATTTCTGATAATACGGTGATTTCGTTTGAAATCGAGGGTAGGGCGAGTAGTTATCTTGCGAGTATGGATTCGAGAAGTGAGAGCATTACAAATGAAGTTTCAATGGCTGTAAAAAAAGCCGACTTTCATCTGAATTTAATTCGTTTGAATGAAATAAACTTTATGGATACCCTAAGAAGTAAATTGAATTGGGGTTTTGATAAACGTACTGAACATTAATAAATTTATGAGGATTGGGATTGTAGGGTTTTTAGGTGCACTTTTAATAGGATCACAAGTATCAGCTCAAATACCAAAATTGGGAAGTTCTGACCGACTTGATGTAGCCACATGGAATATCGAATGGTTTGGAAATGGGTCGAACGGACCAAGTAACGATGAACAACAGTTGCAATATGCGAGTGATATTTTGAATACTCTTGATTTGGATATTATGGCAGTCCAAGAGATTAGCAATGTGGCTTATTGGAATCGCTTGTTGTCAAATTGTTCGAATTATTCAGGAATTTTAAGTTCTTGGAGTCAAACCCAAAAAACAGGGTTGCTTTTCAAGAAAAATCAATTTGAGTTTTTATATCAAAAACACATTCTGGCCAATTTTGATTATGATTTTGGCGGAGGTCGGCTACCCTTGGAAGTAGGTTTAATTCCCCAACATCCCAATTGGCCTAAGGGTGATACACTAAGAATTTGGGTTTTGCATATGAAGGCCAATACAGGTTCAAGCTCTTCTAAAGTGCAAGCCTATAACCGAAGATATAACGCTGGAGTAGCTTTGAAAATGTATGTCGATAAGCTAGGAAAATCCAATAAAGGTTTGATAATGGGTGATTGGAATGACGATTTTGACCAAAGTATTCTAAGTGGGTATGCCACACCCTATCAAAACTATATTAAGGATACCAATTACGTCGTTAACAGCTTTCCTTTGAGTTTGACAAAGCAGAAATCGACAGTAAGTTATAGCGATATGATTGATCATATTGTATGCACGCCAGGATTGAAAAATCAATGGATCGCGGATTCAAGTATGGTTTTATACGCGGATAAATGGATTAGTAACTACGGAAATGTAGTAAGTGATCATTATCCGGTGTTTACGAAGTTCAAATGGTTAGGATCTGATAATAATATCAGTTGCATAGACATAAAGTACAGCGAATTGAAATTAAAACTCGAAAATGGTGGACTAATTTTTAGTTGTGAAAATAGCAAGATCACGGAATTTGAAGAGTTGCGTATTTACGATTTGAGCATGAAAGAAGTTATTCGCACGAAATCGCGATTTTTCGAAAGTCCAGTCGAGGATAAATGGTATGTCTATGAACTACTATCTGGAAATGGAGCGTCACTTCATGCCGGTTTTTTTTCCGTTAGTCAAGACGGCCACATATTATATCGTTAATTGAAACGATTAACAGTTCTTCTTTGTTCTTTTGTATTGAAAACGTATGTTCAGAAGTAAAATTATTGGATTTCTTGCATTTGTATTGTTCTTTTTTATCATTGACCTGTACACATGGCAAGGGGTTAAACTTTTAATTAAAAATACCGCGGACCAAACAAAGCGGTGGATTGCGGCTATTTATTGGGGATATTCCATTTCATTGGTTTTATTTTTTCTTGCATTTCGATTTTTTCAGGTTCATATGGAACCTGTAATAATTAGATTCGTTGCAGCATTTATTTTTAGCGTATTTATCATAAAAATCATTTGGACGCTATTTCTTGTAATTGATGATATAATTCGAATCTTTAGGTGGTTTACCCGAGACCTTGGATTAAATAAAACACCGGGTTATGAATCCAATTCAAATCAACAAGGAATAGGTCGATTGGCTTTTATTAATTATCTAGGTCTTGGAATTGCGGCATTGTTTTTTTCCAGTGCATTATGGGGAGTTGTAAAAGGTGCTCATAATTACCTGGTTAATAAAAGAAAGCTCTACATAAAAAACTTACCTAAATCATTTGAGGGCTTAAAAGTCATTCAAATTTCAGATATTCATTGTGGTAGTTTCTGGGATAGAAAAGCGGTTGAAAGAGGTATTGAATTAATCAACGCACAAAAAGCCGATTTGATATTCTTTACCGGAGATTTAGTTAATGACACGGCGTCAGAAGCCAAACCTTGGATAGATGTATTCAAAAAGATTCAAGCGCCGTTGGGTGTGTATTCGATACTAGGGAATCACGATTATGGAGATTATGTTTCTTGGGAATCTGCAGAAGCCAAAAAGAAGAATATGGACCTAATGATCCAGAATCATCGAGACCTTGGTTGGGATCTTTTGTTGGATGAATCTCGCATTATCGAAAAGGACGGAAGTAAATTAGCTGTAATTGGCGTTCAGAATTGGAGTGAGAAAGGCAGGTTCCCAAAATATGGAAACTTAGAAAAAGCATACTCACAATCTGAAGGTGCAGATACCAAGTTATTATTAAGTCACGATCCATCTCATTGGCGTGCTCAAGTATTGGATGCTAAAAAAGACATAGCAGTTCAATTTTCAGGTCATACTCACGGTATGCAATTTGGAATTGATACGCGTTTTTACCGTTGGAGTCCTATAAAATATCTGTACAAAGAATGGATTGATTTATATACAGAAGGAAATCAATCTTTATACGTAAACCGGGGCTTTGGGTATTTAGGCTATCCCGGGAGAATGGGTATTTATCCCGAGATAACCGTATTTACCCTCAAGAATAAAGCTTAATCTTGAATGAAGGACTTGGCCTTCTGAATAAATCTTTCTAGATCGGCTCCTTGAAGTAAGTTCTTCTCGAGCAAGGCTAGATCAATATGATATTGCAACTGATCTTTCATAGCGGATTCGTCTTTTGAAAGCAACTTGCTTGCAACCGCATTATTCGTATTTACAATGATCGTTTTCTTTTTGCCGCCTAAATCGCCAAATGGCATGGACTGTCCCATCTTCGCATATTCTTCCATGCGTCGTTCCCATTCGTTTTTATGGATACTTAAAAACTCTTGTTGAGGGGGAAGGCTTTCTAATTTTACTTCAAATGCAACTTCATTCAAAAGACTTTTCAGATGTTTCTCAAGTTCATCTTGTTTCTCTTTATCGAGCACAGACTCAATCGTCTCCTCCTTTTCAATAAGTTTATTTACTGGATCGCTATCCACGCATTTGAAACTAACTTTTTCAAATTTACCTTCAGCAAAACCAGCAAAGTGAACATCCAATGGTCCGTTCAATGTAATTACTTCGTAACCGGCATCTTTTACGGCTTTTACGCTCATATACTGAGCATTCGCATCGGTGGTATACAAGACAACGGTATTGCCATTTTTATCGGTTTGGTTGATTTTACAATGGTCAACCCATTCTTGGATGGTATGGAAGGCACCTTCGGTTGTGGTTACTAAACAGTAATCCTTCATGCGCTCTGCAAACTTCTCGTCAGATAGCATACCGTATTTCACAATCAAATCAAGGTATTCCCATTTATTCTGATAATCCTCACGATCGTTTTTGAATATTTCGGTAAGTTTATCGCTTACTTTTTTAGAGATATGTGCTGTAATCTTTTTAACATTGGTATCGCTCTGTAAAGCACTGCGACTCACGTTTAATGGGATATCTGGAGAGTCAACAACTCCTTGAAGTAATACCAAAAATTCGGGCAATACATCTTTTACATCTTCAGTAACAAAGACTTGATTGCTATAAAGTTGAACGCGATCCTTTCTGTTATCAAGAGCTTGAAGAACTTTCGGGAAATATAGAACACCCGTTAAGTTAAACGGATAATCCGTATTGATGTGAATATGAAATAAGGGAGCCTCTTGCATGGGGTATAAATCTTCGAAGAATTTCTTATAATCTTCTTGATTCAAATCCGAAGGCTTCTTTGTCCAAAGTGGTTGATTATCGTTAATGGTTTCCCCGTCAAATTCAATGGTGATAGGCAAAAAGCGACAGTATTTTCTTAATAACTCGCGTATTTTCCATTTGCTCAAATAGGTTTCCGCATCCTCATCCGTAAGGTGCAAGATTACATCGGTACCGCGTTTTTTGCGTTTCCCTTTGTCGATGCTGTATGATGTTGTTCCGTCACACTCCCATTTTACGACTTCTGTATCTTTCTTATACGATTTACTAACTAGGGTTACTTGTTTTGCTACCATGAAAGCGGAGTAAAAACCCAATCCAAAATGACCGATCATTTGGTCTGGATCTTTGTCTTTCCATTGGTTTACAAATTCTGTTGCGCCTGAGAATGCCAACTGTGTAATGTATTTTTCTACTTCTTCGTCGGTCATTCCAACTCCGTAGTCTGAAATGGTGAGGGTTTTTTTCTTTTCATCGATTGAAACCTCAACCTTTAAATCACCTAAATCATCGGAATATTCGCCAATACGGCTTAACGTTTGAATTTTTTTAGAAGCGTCAACCGCATTACTT
>ERZ807291.5153-NODE-5153-length-16642-cov-5.397420_pt1 | contig 16642 bp, 23 predicted proteins | sample MGYA00521257_ERZ807291 | MGnify/ENA primary metagenome ERZ807291 (study PRJEB31413, sample SAMN03169783) | marine metagenome | biome: Marine; feature: Water; material: Subsurface seawater | place: North Sea | collected 2011-04-28 | depth 1 m m ... | reverse complement strand
TCTCCGTGTACCGCAAAATCCGATAGCTTTTTCAATTGCTTGTCTAGTTGGTATTCCTCTATGAAATTCTCTAGGCATGTGCTCTTCCCACTTGGCCTGATTCGGTTCAAAAAAGCAACAAACATCCATTTCCCGCTCATGATCACGGTACTGTTGCATCTCTTGGTAGACATCTTCTCTAACGCAATATGGTGAAAAATGAACCACTTTGTCTCCATACGTTTCAACACCTAAAGGTTTACCATGCTGTCGTATAGCCATATTTCGCTTGAAGTGACATAACACTCTGACATCCGGATGGAATAATCGAAGCTCGTCCTTATAATCTAACATCACCGCTGGTATATCAGGATATTGCTCTCTCCACACAATAGCTTGTTCTGGTGTCATTGATCCGTGGAGTATCATCAAGTCAACATCCTCCGGTCGGCCACTGGTCTGTGGACATGCATCTATATATGGGCCTTTTGGATCATGCAGAGTGCGTACCTTGCTAGGTAGTTCTACTAATTCGCACAGTTTGCTATTCTTTATACCCGGTTGTAAAATTTGAGCATTCTCTTCTGCTCCAGCCCCATGGAACGGGCAATATATTCTTTTTAAACTAGTCATGATAAACATAGATTCACTAGTTTTTGTATAAGATCACACGACTCTAGCGGTTCTCTCCATGATGTGAATAATGTTTTTGGTACTTTTTTCATTTTATATAAATTTCTCTTATTTTTGAGATTATTGTGTCTGGTGCAAACACACGATCGTTAAAATATTTATTCTTTTCATATGTAGAATACCCCCCCGGGCATTTACATCCACCGAGTTTCAGGGTGTGATGCAATTTTCCAGACTCTATATATTGTCTTTCTTGCTCTGTAAGACTGGTGTATTTTCTAGCTTCTTTGTTTCTGAAAAACAACCATTTTTTTGATTGTAAATGACTCGGTGAGGATGATAGCACGAGTTTTTTCATTTCAGTGCAGAACTTTGTATCCTTTTTACATAACACTTTGAGCATATTACCGCAGAAAAAGTACCCACAACGTCCATCCCGGTAATCAACTGATCGACGGTTTTGGTTGTAATTGGTGCAAAATTCAATCATTTCCTGTTGATATCTATTCACAATGTATGTGTCAGTATTTGCTTTGAGTATCCAGCTCTGCGGCGTGTTAATATGTGATAGAAATTGCTCATTCGTCAATGTGTCTGGTGTGTGTGTTTGCTTGAACGTTTTTCCTTTATACACGTTCAAGAAATCTCTTTCGAGTAAAAACTCTGGAGCTCTACGAATCGACAACACATCAACATCAACATATATACCTCCATACTTGTGTATCAACAATACTCTAAACATATCACATATACCGGTCATGGTTTTTCCAAACTTGGATCTACGTATATTTTTGACGAGAGGGTCAATTATGTCACAGTCTAGCAAATCTCTAACATTCTGCATATTGACCATATTGACTGTGTAATCCGGATAGTTGTTTACCCAGCTGTTGTAACACATCTCTGCTAACGGATCGCGTAGATTGTCTGGATCATGCCAGAACATCCATATGTTCTTATTATGTTTATCAATTTTCATCATGTATCAAGTTCCGGTTTATTCTTTCAAACATTAATTGTAATATTTGCCGCTCTCTGTTATAGTCAGTGACTAGTTTGAAGACTTCATTCGCATGTTGTATTATATCATAACATTCTCCCGGGTGAGCTTCACACCACTCAATTTTCTGTTTTACGTCACTCAAGTCGTATTCGAACGGCACATAGTGTTCCCACGGTTTTATGTGATAATGCCACGTCAATTCAGACGTGTGTTGTTTCGGCATGAAAGACACACTGTTTGTAGAAAATATCCATCTCGGATTGCTGCTCGAGTCGTTACCTTCTAATGATAATATATATTTGTAATCATTTTGATCACTAGGGTGCATGAAATTCTTCCTTACAGTTGCGATTTTTGCATCAACATATGGTTTATCTGAAAATGTTTCGCAAAAATGCCTCCGATTGATCTTATATTTTGCTAAACCTGTACGTTTTTGAAACTCGGTAGTACCTCCGGTACTATTACCGCGCCATACTAGTACTGGCTTCTTTTCATTAAATGCATTTATGGAGTGATCAATTGAGGTAAAATCAAACTGTGGTTTGATAAACATTTTATGATCTGTATATAATATCACATCACTATCTTTCACACCACGGGCTTGACTTATAACACACTCCCCGGGGCGACCATATGATCTGTCACCACCGATATATAATGTACTGGGTTTGTTCTTTTCCCAATTTTTAAACAAAATACTCTGTCGGGGTAAAGATTTTTCAGACCTGTTCATGTATTTAGTAAATGTTTCATCACCCCAATTTACACGATCTAACCCAAAGCCTAAATTTTCTGCATGTTGGTCGGATTGAGAACCCAACCATTCAAACGAACTGTTGTATGCGTTACCCATCCGCCACTCTACTTCTTTTTCTAAACTACTATTATTCATTTGTTAATTTTTCAGATTCATGAATATCACGATTTTGTATAGTACTATTACTTAAGTTTTTATTCCGGTAATTAGCGACTCTCAAATTATTATCATGTGGTATGTGACATATAATATCTTTCAGATCGTCTATCTTTTTTTGTTTCTTTATATTAATATTTTGTAATCTATGATACAGATCCTGGTCATCCCAACCATATCCTTGAAAACGCTCATTGTATCGTATATTGTGTTTTTTATTGAAAATACAAAACCCCACGTAATTCGATCCATGACCACCACCATGAACAAAATGTGTGTCGAAGTCGTTTTCCTCCACCAAGTCTGTCATCTTGTCTACATCCACTAAAACATAGTCAATATCTATCTTCACCACAACATCGTTACGACATGCATCAATACCTCTGTTGTATGCTCGCGCAAGAGAGAAATAATCCTCGTTATCAACTCTCAACACGGTCAGTTTATCGTTAATCGGTGTTTTATCTACTGGTGGTGTTGATGACCAGTCCACAACAACTATATCATCACACATATCCCACCTCAACCACGACTCTATACATAGGTTAACTCTATCGTGGCGATTCATTACAGAGCATACGGCGGAACACTTCATATTATATCGGTTGTATGTTGAACACTTTCTGTATAGTTGGTAAATCTCTTAAATCACCAATTGGTACAGGTGATTCAGTGCCGTGTTTTTTGTGATCAGCGCTTATTCGTCTAAGAAGTCGTTTCATCTCCGCAAATCCATTTTTTACAGATCCACCTTTGTACATGTGCCTTATTGTCATGTTGTTTACTAAACCTAATTTCAATCCAAGCTCTGCATTTAGTATCATATCAATACCCCACATGCATTTAGTCTGCTGATCAAAACAAGACAACCATTTCTCATACGCCTTGCTAGCCGGCTTCATGACATACATGAAAAATTCAACAAACCCGGTGGTCATTACATAATCGATGCTTCCATCGCGACGAGTTTTCATGAACGGATGACTCACTTTTGAGTTTAATGTTAGTGATGGAGATATTACATCAAAATTATATTCATCTTGAATTTTCATGATTTTTTCGAGATTGAAATCTTTTTGTACAGCTAGATCGTCTAGCATCACGATAATTCTATCATAATTTGATACCATCTCCGGCTGCAAGTGTCGGTATATAAATTCACCTACAAAACCTTCTTCTTTTATTATTTTACAATTATCGTGATTAATGAACTTTTTTTGTAACCTGTTATCATAGGAAAAGAATAAAAAATCTATGTTACCATTATATTCTTTAGGAGCTGTGTGATTGATAATTTCAATATTTTTTATATTATGTGGTAACTTAGCATCAAAACGCGGATCACCTATACCACATACAGCCACAATTATTTTTTTACGCTCCGGTTTCATAATCAAAGCACTCAATATCTTTCATCTTTCGTATGTTGTTCCTCAAATTGTATCCGGAATACTTAATGTCTCATACGTACTTTTCTACAAATTTCTATTATACAAACTTATAACCGAAATGCTCGATGTCTCGTGCGTATTTTTCTGCCACGATTTGACGAGTTTCGTCGTCGTAATATTCAGTGTAGTGTTTACGTTTTGTTTTGTTATGGTGCGGTAGTGCCCTGTGTGTTATTCCAATTTTGTTACAAACATTTTTAAAATCCTGTTGAATATTTTCGAATCTACCAACAAAATTAACTTGTTGTTTGTCATTCGAATTCAAAATAAAATCGGTTTGAGGTATTATATGATCACCTCTCCCAGATCGGTTCAAATTTGGGTAACTTAGCCTCGGTGTATCGAAATCTCCGGTGAGTAGTAAGTAACTCTTAAAACTATCTTCAATTTTTAATTCTTTTTTTATCCAGAGGTAGTCAGAAACTGCTCTATCCCATGGATTCCGTACAAATGTAAAGCTAAAATACTGATCATAATTCGGGCAATATAATTGTTTGTATTGATCCGCAGTCGCATGTTGTTTCCATATTTTATTATTTTTATCCCAATTACTATTCCAATCTTTATAGGCTTGTTTATCGAGAACATACTCAACTGAACTCCCTGCGCATTTGGGTATGTGTATAAATATATACTTGTGCTTGTGGTTAATCATCCTTCAAATCAGTAATTAAATTTCCAATGTGAATTTATTTTTTGATTAGGTTTATTTTTTGATGGTGTATGTAGCTCTTTTTTCCATTCCCCGCGCATGCTCCAGCATCTATTTTTTTCCAGGATACATTCATCAAAAATTTTTGTTTTATATTCAACTAATTTATTTTCTGGTATATCTCTAATTGTTTGTGTAATACACCTAGGACCAGCTAAAAACAGTTGGTCACTTTCTCGTTCAATTAATCCTCTATGAATTGCATTGTTGAGTATCTTTTTAATAACCGGGTGATTTTTCTTAGCGTATAATAAGCTACTACGAATTTCTCGCTGTTTTCTTTCAATAAGACAGCAATTGTAGTAGGTAAACTCAGAATCTATATCCATTTCAAATTTAGAGCTTAAATCAAGATACAACCCACCAAATTTATACAACATTCCTAGTCTAAATGCATCTGTTTGTGAGACCAGCGCGCAAATCAAGCGAATCCGCTCTTTTTCTTTCAAATTATGAATTTTTTCAGTTTTTGAACTCCCATGAATAAGGTTTGGAATTTCAGAATAAAGCTTGTATATATTATTTTCAAATTCATCGTTTGATTTTTTAAAATTATCAATCATAATTTGGTCAAATTGATCCTGACTCCGGATATATAGATAGCTCCAACATGGATTTAGATCTAAAAGTCTTTTTCTAGATTTTTTTAGTGATTCAATATTATCATTAAGATTTATACAAATTTGGAAAATAGTTCTATTTTCTTTTATATCACTCATTTGTTAATATTATTTATGTGTACTACACATTCATTTTTTTTATCTGTCTTATTAGCTTGATAACTCGTCCGAACCCACCACCGTCATATATGACATGTTTACAGCTGCTCAAAATTGAAACATGTTGGTCAATAAAATGAGCCTGGTCTGTTAATTCACTAATATGAACAGATATTGGTAGATTAAATTTCATAGTAATATTTTTAATAATCTCATTGAACAAGACTCGGTTTTCTGTAACAGCATCTGGTGAGTAGAGAAATCTATTATGAATTTTGTTATCACCAAAGTGTAGTGATGTTATAATTTGTAAACGTTTAATCCCACGGTTGTTGCTTAATATATTATCGATTTGTTTGTTCAATTTACTTTGGTTGTATAAAAATACACCTTTGTTTCGTCCGGCTACTTTGCCCCTTGAAATGTTGCCATTCCAATCCATAACAACATCACCAAGCCTGAGGTGTACGTAAAGTGTATCCTCATCTGTTTTAACATTTTGAGAAAATTGGTTAATTACTTGTGATAGGCATTTCCTATCAATCTTAATGTTTGGTATTTTATCATCGATATAAGTACGAAGTATTGTGTTTTTATAGTCATCGTTGTTAGCGATGATATTATAATCATGTTCCCATCTATCTCCGGAGTTGAGAATTATATCCCCTAAACGATAATGAGGATTTGATTTCATTATCATTATTTGATCGAATAGATGTTGATTATTGTTTTTATTCATTCAGTATAGAATTTATTCTCCAAATTCGTAACCGAAATACTCAATGTCTTTTGCGTATTTTTCTGCAACAATTTGCTTCATTTCGTCATCGTAGTATTCGGTGTAGTGTTTGTGTTTACTTTTGTTTTCGTGAGGAAGTTTTTGTCGTGGGATTCCAATTTTGTCGCAGATTATATTGAAATCTTCTTGGAGGTTTTCAAATCTTCCGATGAAATCAACCAAGCAATTCCCAGCATCATCTAAAATCCAAGGTAATTGTATGGGGTTAAATTCAACTGGAATTCCTTTTCCATTTATATATTCACTTTCAGAACAAGATTTAAATGCTAAAATAAACTCACGAAATGTTAATTTATAGTTACCTTTTCGTTTTTTTTGTATAAAAAAATATTGAGATACCATTTTATCCCAAGGATTTCTTACAAAGGCAAACTTAAAATAATTGTTCCACTTTCTATTGCCTATTTGTTTTTTGTAGTTTTTTGCAAATTTATGGATTTTCCTTCCTCGGAAGAATTTTTCAATAGATTCACCACCCGTTTTGATGATATGTACAAAAATAAATCTATGTTTATGATTTATCATTTATCATTCTCCAAATTTGTACCCAAAGTTCTCAATGTCTTTTGCGTATTTTTCCGCAACGATTTGTTTTGTTTCATCATCATAATATTCAGTATAGTGTTTGTGTTTAGTTTTGTTTAATTGTGGAAGTTGTTGTTTTGGAATTCCAATTTTGTCGCATACAACGTTAAAGTCTTGCTGAAAATTTTCCAACCTGCCTATAAAATCCATCGATTCTAATGGAATTAATGAGGTCTGTAGCCTAATATGTCTATCAGCGATCTCTAAATTCATTTTATTGATTTCGAGTATAAACGATTTAAATGAATAATTTTTATGTCTTAATGAATCAAGACCTTCTTGAAAATTATCGACCAGTTTGTTTTTATATGTTGATACTAATCTGTCATATGGGTTTCTTACAACCGACCAGTGAAAATAACCAGGATGTACTACATTATATTCTCTCCAATCAACAGGAGATAAATGTAATACTTCAAAAAAGGTCCTAGTCCCGCACTTTGGTACTAAAAAATACACAAACCTATTGAGATCATTAACATGGTATAAATATTTCATATTATATTATATTACATATTGGGCCGCTTATACATATATGATTGTTTTTTATTCTTCCATGATTTTAATGCAGAATGCGGTGTTTGTTCACATATTTGAATCATACCATCTATTATATATTTAATATGTATATCAGTATCATACAGTCTAGCAAGCGCCTGGTGAAATGTGAAATACTGCCAATCTGGCTTCAATTTAAATTCGTTAATAAAGTTACATTTCCATCTTTCTATAATATATTGATTAGGTTTATCTGCGCATATAAACCAACTGACAGTTTCGCGGTCTCCTTGCCTTCTGCTCATTCGCCTAGGTAAGAATCTATATGTAAAAAAACCAGTATCATTTACAACTTCATGATAAAAATCCGAGACCGGTAACATCGGATAAACAGATGTGTCAGCCCACACGCCTCCAAATTTTGACAACAATAATATTCTCAGTAAATCTGACTTGGCTGCCCAGCTTCTGTTCGGGGACAGCTTTATTATATCAAAATATTCTGGAACGTAATCAGATATATTGTCGGTTGTTAGTATATTAACTAACCAGTCCTTATTGAGTTGCTTCCATCTATCAATACACAACCGGTTCAGTTCCGGCAGATTAATATCATTCTCACCCTGAAACCAACACATCCATATTATTTTATTGTTTTTATTCATTCAGTATAGAATTTATTCTCCAAATTTGTAGCCAAAATATTCTATATCTTTCGCATATTTTTCCGCAACGATTGCACGAGTTTCGTCATCGTAGTATTCGGTGTAATGTTTGTGTTTTGATTTGTTGTGGTGTGGCAGTTTCTCTCTCGGTATACCAGCTTTATCACACATTATCTTAAAATCTTCTTGAAGGTTCTCGAATCGACCAATATAATCAATTTCGTAACCATGTATAAAATCATATTGTGGTAACCAGTGATGATTAGTATACTGACAAGTGAGTTTCACAAATTCTGGAAACGAAAGTTTGCCGGGGTTACTATGGAATTGCTGAATTTGTTTTATACGAAAGTCAGTTTTAGTAAACATACTATAGTTGGACACCATACGATCGAATGGATTTCTACAAAACGTAAATTTTAAATAGTTTTTTGTATCTGTCTGCGGGTCTACAAGCGACATGTTTTCATTGAAAAATATTGACCTAATTGTGGATGATGCGCATTTTGGAATATCATAATAGATAATTTTCAATTGTTCATTGATATATGTGAATGTGTACTTTTTTGGTAGATTTCTACTCTGTCGCGCGGTGGTGCATTGACATAATTGAGTACTCTGACAATATATTTTGTTTCTTTTCATCGCTAATATCCAATCCTACACACTAGATATTCCGTGCTGTTCTATTGATACAGTCTTCTATTGATAGGTATTGTTTTATTTTCATGACTTATCATATTAAATATAAAAATTTATACAATCCATTTAATGTTTTGCTGCTTATATGACACTGGTGTGTTGAACAATAGATTGATTAAATTAACAAATCCGGAATTATGGTTATATTGTGTGTATGAATCAATAGAATTTGTGTTGCTTATCAATAGTATCTCAATAAATGTATTGAGCGCATGATCTTTATCATCACACAATCCTATATGTGTTATGTAATCAATATCATACATTATCGAATCCGGATGATTGGTTCGTATATATTTTTTAACAATATTTGAATCACTTACTATCAATGTCTTCGACAGGTCGTATTGTGATACAATTCCGTCAATCATATTCAACTTGTAGCGATTATCTTTCTTTCTCACCATATAATCATCACCTACTCTCAAATGTAATGTTTGAAATTTAGATGTTATTTTAAGACTATCTAGTATAGTGTTTAGTTTTTTAACCACTTGATCGTTTGGTTTAAACACATCTCTCACTTTTTTTAACACGGTCTTTAAATGAGGGTTTTTACGATCAAAAGCTGCATTGGTCATTAATGTTACATCATCAGTTTTCTCGCTATGTATATAATCTAACAATTTATTTTGTTTCCCGGTTGGTATGAAATGTATCTTATTGTTCTTTGACGCTTTTGCGGTACCGTTTTCTAACCAGTGTGACAACGGGTGCCGGGACACATCAATATCAAATGAATATCCATGCTCTAAGCAGGTTATACCTGTAGTTATCATGCCTCTGACAACATCACCCAATCCCCAAAAATTATCAGTGTCAGTCACCTGCATGTTGACCACATCTGTTGTCCACACGTACGTTACTTTCATTTTAAATTTGATACTACAGAACGAATTGTACGATCGGTGAATAACGCGTCAATTAACGCCAATCTACATCGTTCTCGGTTATTATTTAAATAAAATTTCTCCTTACCAGCTTGTTTGCAACACTCGTGTGTGTGTCCGTGATCAAAATGTACTAGACATAAATTATCGTTAGGTGTTGTATCAATACTTGGGTACACGGAATACGTACCTCTAGGAGATATTTTCCAATCATAACCATACTCTTCAAGATGGTCCATGTTGTGTTCAACAAAATCTTGATCGTTGTACCACCACATTTTATTTTTTTTAGCTAAATGTTTCAACTCATCTTGGCGATCGATAGACATTTTCAAAAATGCTTGTATAAACTCTTCACATTGAGTTGCTGTGGCGGACACAATACCCGGGCAGAAATGATCCATCAAATGAAACTTGTCACTTTGTTCATCACCTGGTTTGAAGTTGAAGTTGATTATATCATAATCACTCAAATAAAATCGTTCCGGAGATTTTATAGACGCGAATGCTAGCCAACGTACATAGCATGCGACGGAATATTTTTCTCCTCTTTCAGGATACTCGCGTATGTTTATACTGTTTCTAATTTGCTGTATTTGTTTAAGTAAACTTTGATATTGAGGGTGTTTTTTCGCATCTTTAATGGTTAGTACTATTGGTTCGAATCCATTCTTTTCCCAGCTAGCGCTCCATCTATCGAGAAGAACCTCTTGAAGTTCAAAACCTGGTATATGTTCGTAATATGTATAAACTCTCATTAGAGTTGTTCCACGGTGTTCCTAATAGTGTCTCCTGATAAAAGAGCTTCTATTAATGTTAATCTACATAATTGCTTTTTAGCATGTTTACGATCTAGATAAAAATTTTCTTTCCCGACAGCTTTAAAACACTCGTGTGTGTGTCCGTGATCAAAATGTACTAGACATAAATTATCGTTAGGTGTTGTATCAATACTTGGGTACACGGAATACGTACCTCTAGGAGATATTTTCCAATCATAACCATACTCTTCAAGATGGTCCATGTTGTGTTCAACAAAATCTTGATCGTTGTACCACCACATTTTATTTTTTTTAGCTAAATGTTTCAACTCATCTTGGCGATCGATAGACATTTTCAAAAATGCTTGTATAAACTCTTCACATTGAGTTGCTGTGGCGGACACAATACCCGGGCAGAAATGATCCATCAAATGAAACTTGTCACTTTGTTCATCACCTGGTTTGAAGTTGAAGTTGATTATGTCGTAATCGCTCAAATAAAATCGATCTGTATTATCTAGAGCTGCATAAGCTAACCAGCGAAGATAACAACTCATTGAATATTTTTCACCTCTCTCGTTAAATTCACGATTGTTTACACCGGACCAAATTTGTTTTATTTTTTTGTATAGCTCGTCATATTGTGGATGTTTTTCCGCGTCTTCATCTGTTAATACGATTGGTTCAAATCCACGCGCTTTCCAGCTTGTGGACCATATGTTGATTATTTTGTTTTGGTCTGGGAATTGTATTATTGGGATATGGTAAGTATAAACTTTCATAATTATATATTATGTTTAAAATCGTGGTGATACTTTATACCTTCTAAATATTTCGCATTGTCTTGTTTAATCTCATCTGTGTAACCATTCTTTCTATTTATATTCCATGACATGCCGGACATAGTGAATATACCCCATATAACATTGTTTGGATTGATCACTCCTGTCAGCCACGAAAATCCACGAATAGATGGAAGGTAGTGCTTGCTAGTAGCTAGTGCACAAAAATCCTCATCTACAGAGTTACTCACGAGTTCATGCTCTAGACCTAGTTTTGATATGATGGTTTTCAGCTGCTGTATATACTGTTGTGACTCCGTTTCGAACAATTGTCTGTGGTTACCGTAATATATATCACACTTGACAATACCGTGTTTTTCCGCAGCTTGTTTTATTTGATTTTCATAAACATTAACCCTTGGTATTAAATCTGCAAACACTCCCGGGCGCATCAGATCTCCGAGTCTCACGTGTATTGACAACACATCATCCCGAGGTTTATCATTTTTTGTTTTTTCTGCAACTATATTACGAAGACATTCAAAATCTATATTCCATTCACCTTCGCCTCGCTCTGGAGTGGTTGTTCGTTCGCTATATAATCTAGCAATACTATCTTCTGGCCATGTATCCATCCAGGCGCAAAAGTTTTGCTTGATAATGTCTGCGAGGTTATACACAATTGGTACTTTTTCGTTGGTGTTTAAACACCAACCGTTGGTGTTTATTTCTCGCAAATGCATTATACAGGAGGGTTGTATTTTTTAAGATTTATCACATATTTTTCCTGTTCTTGGATCAAATCAATTGATTGCTTGTTCCACAACGGTTTAATATGATCATGTAACGACAAAATATGATGTTCTTTATGTTGTGGTAATTTGACACCTGTTATTCCAAGCTGTTTGCATATTTTTGTTATATCATCACTCATGGTTTCTAAACAACCTACAAAATCAACTTTCCGGTTTTTAAATTTTAACCAGTTGATCATTCGTTGGTTAATTACTTGTTCAAAATAAACAGCGTTGATAAACTTATAAAATGCACTTGATGTTATTGCTGTTTTTTTGAAATCATCAAATATTTTATTATATTTATTTTTGCTAAAAGATTGATTATCGCGATGATATTGTGTTTCATCTAGCCATAACTCTTCATTTTCCGGTTTTTGCTTCGAGTATTTGAGATCAAATTTGCCTCTAAGCATACGCGATGCTTTCATATTATACCATGATATTATTCTTGACCATGGGTTCCGAACGAATGTAACCCACATGTACTCATCAACACGGTCGGTAAGATTTTTTTCTACTAAAAAACTTTCAACTTGTTCGATTGTATAATGTCTAAAATTACTGATACTCCGGTTTTGTTCGTGGTTTATATCAGAACACTCCAACAAAATCTTTTCACGAAAACCTGTGCCTGTTTTAGGTGGGTTGAGACATATAAATTTATTATTGTGTGATATTATCATGTTATTAATATTTAATCACTAATATCGTTTTTTGTCGTCTAATAATATAGGGTTATCATTATACCAATCAAAACGCTGCGCAACATTATGCATTTTCGCGATCATTGACCACACACTCTGATCATGCCGATTTTCAATGAAATTATTAAAATTAGGAATTTTACTCGGCTGATCGGAAAATAAATGAGGATGATCAACCGCGGTGGACCACCATGTTCTTATGATTTCCACACTCTCGTCACATTTTCTTATGACATGTCGATTGCCGCTGCATTGCCGGGTGGAGTGGAATTCTGGATTATCTAATACATTGAAATGATCAAAAATATCAGCCTTGGTCCATTTCGATTCAATATGTATGTTTCTCCACGTGCAAATACCTGTATCGTGATTGTTTACAACATCTTTGTACTCTTTAAATTTTTTTATCGTGTTGAGTTCATTTGATATGGTTAATCCTGCATCACTATAAAACAAAATATCCTCATTATCCATTTTTTCGAGTTCTTCTAAAATAACTAATGGCTTCCACATCCAATAACCACCTCCACGGGGGTGATTATATACCTTTGCGAATGATGGGGTTTCCATGGCGGTTTTAAAACATTTTATTTTACTAACATGTTTCTCGGTGTAAGTTGTTAAAACATCAAAGAAGTTTAATTTTTTAGCTTCATTAGTAATTCGAGTTCGTGATTTAATAAATCTACGATCACCGTATGTTATAAATCTTATTTTAATTTTTTTATTCCCCAAATTTGTATCCGAAATACTCGATGTCTTTCCTGTATTTTTCCGCAACGATTTCACGAGTTTCATCATCGTAGTATTCGGTATAGTGTTTATGCTTGCTTTTGTTTTTATGTGGAAGTTGTTGTTGGGGAATGCCAATTTTATCGCACACTATATTAAAGTCTTCTTGAAGGTTTTCAAATCTTCCGATGTAATCGATTTTAACAGATTTTCTAAGCAAATCAAACTGACACCAATGAATGTGATCCTGAATTGTTATATATCTTACAAATGCATGAAAATCTTCATGTACATTTTTTGCTGAGAGTCCATATAATTTAAATGAATCTTCGTTCCAATATTTTTCTGTTTTTGCCCACATAAATCTACCTCTTTTTTTAAACTCTTGCCAAGCAGATAGGATGCGTGAATAAGGATTTCTGCAAAATGTAAATATAAAATAATTATTTGGTATTATATTATTATTCGGTTTGTTCCATACAGATACTAATGTGGAATGCTGACTTCCTTTTGTATTTCGTATTTTCTTTAAAATAGTTGCTATTGTACTACTGCCACACTTTCCAGTTCCTAAATAAGCATATTTGTATGTGTGATTGATCATTCTTCATTCTCCAAATTCATAACCGAACGACTCAATGTCCTTTGCGTAACGTTCTGCAACAATCTGTCTTGTCACATCGTCGTAATATTCAGTGTAGTGTTTTTTGTGTGTTTTTTTCCTTAACATATAATCAGATGATATATTGAACCCGATTTTTTGAGATATTGTGTTCAGATCTCTTTTTCTATTTTCGAATCGTCCGATGAAATCCACTTTCTCAGGATCGAAATACTCTAGTTGTGTATCACCATGCTCATGGGGGATTGTTATATAATTTTGCAGAAAATATAACAATGATTTACCGGCTAAACCACCAATAGGTCCATTTTTGAGATGTGGGTTGTTTCCCCTATAATACCACCTATCTAAATATTTTGAAATTACAATATCCCATGGATTTCTCACGAAAGTAAATTTAAAATAATTGTTAAATTTTTTATCCCCTGCTTGTTTTTCCCAATCCCACATGTTCCAGTGCTTTGTCGGTTCAATGATGTGGGTAGCTAGCTGCTTCTGTATGCTTGTACCTCCAGTTCTTGGAATATGTATGAATATTATTTTTTTATCGTGATCTATCATTTGTAGCTTTTATAAGGTATCAAGTGTTTATGTTTGTTTTAATAAAATTATTTATTTCCATCTCAAAGTTATAACCAGACTATCTTCAAGATATTCGAACAGATGTGGAGCATCTGGGGCCCACCATATATAATCACCACGTGAACGTAAATATTTATTCTGATCACCAAAATTCATCCGCACATGACCATCAATTAAAATCGCTAATGTTGTTACACTCGGATTCATCACTGTTTTAGGTTGTCTGCACATGCCTTTTCTATCGTTTTGAAATTTAAACTCGAAATTGCTGTTGTTAAAATCCGGATTCTTTACAAAGCCACCGACGACCCATTTTTTGTACAAATCTGGATGTTGCTTGTCAAACAAATGACCAGTCCTAATCATTTCTCTAAAACTATTCTCATTAATACAGGGTTGTCATCTTTATATACAGATAAATTGTCCTGCTCATTAAAGTATTTAAGCTTGAATCCTAGACTTAATACTTCGTTTAAAAATTCTTGCGAATCTATAAATCTACGTGTATGTCCATCATTAAAATATGTTGTGTCACATACATGTTTACCAACTCCAAATTTTGGATCTTTTGTTGTGCGAACTTCGATGCAGAACAAGCCTCCTGTATCTAAAGTATTATAAACTTTAGGTAAGAGTTCTTTTTGATCACTCTCTGTGATTGAGTGAATTGTAAATCTTGAATAAAAAACATTAATTTTATTGGGAGTTGAATGATAATAAGAAGTTTCTCCATCATCGAAGTAGTATCTAGTGTTAACGAAATCTGTCTCTAAAAATTCTAGATTAACATGATCTTTTTGTGTTTTGACTTTATCATTTATTGATTGATCAACTGCTAAAACATAATGATTTTGTTCCGCAAAGAACAGAGCATCTCTTCCATTACCGCAACCCAATTCAGCAATTGTTTTGGTTTGCTTAAAAAACCTACTACAACAAAAACTAGCAAAAGTGCTGCATTCAGAAATATCATCTCTATTTGAGTGATCCGTATAAAATTTATCCCAATATTGCTTGTCCATTATATTATTTTCTTAAATGATTTATCATAAATACCTCCGATTTTATCGCTTTCGATCGGTGTTCGCCAATTTTCTCCATATATTTTTTCTAATAAACTCTCGGAGTTATTGGGTATATTAATTTGTGTATCTCTCCACTGTATAGTCTCAATCTCTACATTTTGAACTTCAACATTCTGCCATGGAGAGAAATAGTTTTTATCGTTAACATCACATAGATAAAAATCAACAGATGTGTATATTCTAGAGGGCAACGTTTTCAACAATTTTTTTTGATCATTAATCCCAAAATTTTTAGGTTTAAATTTAAAACCGTTTTTTTCAAATATTGAACCTAATTTTTGGCGATCATGATTGATCATTATATCCAAATCATCATCACCTTTTATACAACTATTTTCACGAACAACACCTAACAACGTCCCGAAAAATATGAACCAGTCATTAATGTCGTTGTTATTTAAAATATCACAGACTTTTTCGAGTGTGTGATTTAATTTTTTTTTATTTGTTTTAATTCCGGCCATATCTCTATATTATGATATCTGGATTTTGTTGAATTGTTTGTTTAGTGATTAAATCTTTAAGTCTAGTGGTTGACCACTCGTGTGATCTTGTAGTATATATTACACGAGGAGGAAGATCATCTCCTGTAAAGCTCTTACCAATATAATCTTCACCAAGTATACGAATGTCTGGTTTCCAGAATTTAATTAAATTGTGCAATTCTTTTTCAGTTTGATACATATATACTTCATCTATATATTTGATAGCCATTAACGCTTTATAACGTTCATAATATGGTATAACAGGCTTATATTTTGTGAATCTTGTAGCGCTTGGATCTTTCTGCAAAAACACTAAAAAGCGATCACAATGTCGTTTTGCTTCTTCGAAAGTATAAATGTAACCTGGATGCAATAAATCAAAGTTACCTGCTGTAAATCCTACTATTTCTTTATTCATATTAATTCTTTTAATCCGTCTTCAAAAGTTACACTAGGAAACCAATTTAATTCGTTTTGAATTTTACAATTATCAATTGCATAACGCCAATCGTGACCTAATCTATCTTTTACGAATTCTAT
>ERZ807291.5151-NODE-5151-length-16645-cov-11.093671_pt1 | contig 16645 bp, 11 predicted proteins | sample MGYA00521257_ERZ807291 | MGnify/ENA primary metagenome ERZ807291 (study PRJEB31413, sample SAMN03169783) | marine metagenome | biome: Marine; feature: Water; material: Subsurface seawater | place: North Sea | collected 2011-04-28 | depth 1 m m ... | reverse complement strand
TGAAAACCAACCGAAGAACCCTTCTTAAAACGGCCGCATCGACCGCGATTGCCGGCACGTTACTGACAGCTCCGAAATCGGCCCGTGCCCAGTCATCTATGGATCAGGCCGATCCAAAGTTTCGGATTAAAAATGGACGGATCAAACAGTCCATCATGGGCTGGACCTTCAATCCGATGCCCACACCGGAACTGGCGAAGCTTTGCAAGGAGGTCGGACTGGTAGCGATGGAAGGAATTTCCACCAAGCATTATCCGATGATTAAGAGTCTCGGTCTGGATATTTCGCTGGTGGGGAGTCATGGGTTTAAGAAAGGCCCTGTGGATCCGGTGAATCATCGGGAGTGTATTCAAAAACTAACCGAGGCAATCGAAATGTGTGCATCTGCGGGGTATAAACGGGTAATTACTTTCACGGGTATGAAAACCGGTGGGATTGATGATGAACAGGCAGAAGAAAACTGTATATCCTGCTGGAAAAAAGTACTTCCGATTGCGGAGAAAAACAAAGTTACTCTTTGCCTGGAGCATTTGAATTCCCGGGATGACAGTCACCCGATGAAGGGACACCCTGGATACTTTGGGGATGATGTTGATCATTGCGTGAAGATGATCAATAAGATTGGATCCTCTTCCTTTAAATTACTTTTCGATGTCTACCATGTCCAGGTAATGAATGGGGATGTGATCCGACGTATTAACCAATACAAGGAAGTGATTGGCCATTATCATACAGCGGGCAATCCCGGCCGGGCGGAACTGGATGATACCCAGGAAATCAATTACCCCGGGGTAATGAATGCGATTCTCAGTACGGGTTACGATGGATATGTTGCCCAGGAATTTATCCCGACATGGGAAGATAAGGCACTTGCCCTGAGGCATGCCGCAAAAGTCTGTGATGTGTGAAAATATTATTGTTTGAGAGACGGGATTAAATAGATAGATTGCTAGGTATACGGTTTTTTACCCCTTATTTCTACAATCCATGTCTACTCAATCAAATCCACAAAAAGTTTGGCTCCGTTCGGTCTGTCTGAGCGTGGTAATCATCCTGGTCGTTGGTGGAATAACCCGGCTGACCGGTTCCGGATTATCCATGGTGGACTGGCGGCCAATCGCGGGAATTCTTCCCCCGATCACCGATGCTCAGTGGGATGATGTGTTTGGGATGTACCAGGATTCACCTGAATATCAGAAGGTCAATAAAGGGATGAGCCTGAACGAATTTAAATTTATCTTCTTCTGGGAATATCTGCACCGGATACTTGGACGGATTGTCGGTCTACTTTGCCTTGTTCCTTTCCTTTGGTTTCTTTTTCGGGGAAAATTGACCGGTGGACTAAAGATTAAGGGATTGTTTCTCAATATCCTGGTGATTTCGCAGGGATTGATGGGCTGGTATATGGTGAAGAGTGGACTGGTGAATATTCCTGAGGTTAGCCACTACCGGTTGGCGGCTCACCTGAGTCTGGCTTTTTCTGTATTCGGTCTTGCCTGGTGGATGTTGCTTGATTTGGGGGAAGGGAAGGATTCCCCCGGTTACACCAAGGCGGTTTCCTACCGCCCGTGGGCGATCGGATTTCTGCTCCTTCTCTGTGCTCAGATTGCATATGGTGCTTTTGTATCCGGAATGAAAGCGGGGTACGGTTTTAATACTTTTCCAATGATGGGAGATGAGTGGAAACCGGATGGTTTGTTTGGCCTCACTCCATACTGGAAAAATTTTGTGGAGGATAAATTCTCCGTTCAGTTCATTCACCGGTGGATGGGCACGGTATTGACTCTTGGGTTGCTTGGCCTTGGATGGAAGGCCTACCGGAGTGGATTATTATCGGGCCTGCAGATCCGGAGGATGAAATGGGTAGTAGGACTGGTAAGCGTACAGTTTTTACTGGGAGTCTCCACCATTCTGTTAATCGTGGAATTTCAGGTATCCCTTCCAGTCATCCATCAACTGGTTGCCCTCTTTGTATTCGCAGCCCTTCTTGGCTGGATTCATTCGCTCAGTCCAAAAGGAGTGAGCCTGAAAAGCTAGACTTTCAGTTCCTTTATCTAATTTCCGGTAAATTGTATAACCCGAAAAGCTTCACCACCTTCTCGGATTCTCCCTTTTTGGTTCTTTAGGATCTCAAGTTCTAAAATATGTGGACGGTCACTTAGTTCGTTAAAGAACATGACAGTCATGGGGTAGTTAAATCCGCTGTGCCGGTGCAACGTGTCGATCTTTTTGCTTTGTTTCCCGTCTATGGTGCATCGGATAATTGCGGAGTCGGGACCGGTAAGCATGTAGGCTCCAATTGCAGTGCCCTCAAATTTAATCTTGAGCTTTGCACCCGCCTGGTTTGCATAAATGAATGGTATCCCTAGGAAGCGTGATCGTACTTTTCCACGGTTTTCATTTTTCCAATTAGGAACTCCTTTTTTCCAATTTTCATCAATATCAACTTGATCAAAACTAAGAAACCTTCCATTTACATAACTAAATGGATCGAGTGGACTGACTTTTGGGTGTGGTTTTGGTTGGGCATTCCCAGGTAGTGGTTTTGACCATAAATCTAGCAGGGAATTGGCAATCATTGAGGCACACATGGTATTTCCATATTCGTTCGGGTGCACACCTCCGTATTTTTTCCAGTCCATCTTGCCCGCGTTGATCAGATCGGATAATTCTTGTGCCAGGTGATTGACCGAGACTCCGTAATGTTCGGCTACCTTCGAATGTGCAGCAATAGATGGGGGGTTCTTATTTTCCCCAAGATGATCAAGGATATTTTCATTGGCAAAAAATGTCATGACAATATCAACCATGGGGTTGTGCTTACGAGCCTGAGCAATGACACCCTCCATTCCCCGGAGCGCATTTTGAAGGCTTTTCTGACCGTCCTGGTCATCATTTACCGCAAATTCCACAAAGAGCATATCCAATGGGCCTTGGCTGAGGACATCTCGGGCGAAGCGAAAGGCACCGGTGTCCGAACAGGTTGAACTGATTCCCGCCTGGGTAAAAGTAAATTCAGTTTTGGGAAAGCGTTTTTCAAGCATCGTAGAGACCATGGGGCGATACCCGTTCATCTCAGTAATAGAACCACCAATAAAAGCGACATGACCCACATTTTCCCTCTCAAAACGAATCCGGCTGTTCATAAAATCTCCCCGGAGAATAAAGTTTTTTCGACCGACAATTTTTTCTGCAGGCAGGTTGGCAGATCCCTGGCCTTGACTGGTTACAAACTCTACTATTGGGCTCGGATCTTTCAGGGAGTGTGGGTGGTGTCCAATTCCTTTTTTCCGAATTACTTTAAAGGTGCCTCCCATTTTCTTGTACCTCCGCTCCGCAACTTGGGTATTTTCGCTCACAGGAACAACTTTGTCATCCATACCCACCACATGAATAATGGGAATACCTGCCTTGGCCAGTGGAGCTAGGTTGTCCACCGGGTTACCTTTATACGCCTTGGCCTCCTGTTCATTTTTAAAGCGGTACACTTTTAGAATGGTCGGGTTGATTTTTGGCCAACTTTTAAAATCCATTACCGGTGCATCTGCATAGATGGCGGCCACTTTCCCCGGGTTTTTCGCAGCCCAGTTGTATATGATTAATCCACCTCTTGACATACCTTCAAGAATTACCCGATCGGAAAAAAGGTGTTCAAATCGGAGATAATTATAAAATTTATTCCAGCGGCTTACTGCTTCTGTATTACCGAAAAGCCCAGCCACATCACAGTACACCAGATGGTATCCCCGGTTGAGCATGGCGATATCAAACTGTGGTTCATGTCCAAAGAACCGCGCCCGCCAGACCCATGGTTTGCCGTCGGCAATTTTCTTTGGAATGACCACCCGGCAGGCAATACCTTCCAATGGGAAGTTATACTGATCAAAGCCATGAAAAGAGGTTTTCTTTCCGTCCCAGACCGGTTTGTTTGTAGTCGATTGCTCACCCTGGGCATGGGATATAGCACCGGCAATAAATATCGATAGAATGAAGGAAAGAAGGGGAATGAAATTTTTCATGTTGAATGGATAAACTGTTTACCCCTTTGGCCAACGGTTGGCTACTCTATCCAACCAGTGCCTGGCAATTAATTCGTGACCCTGGGGCAGGGGATGGATGCCGTCCCAGATCCAGTTCTCCGCCCCGGCCTCGCTGGCAGCCTGATCAAACAGTTCCTGGGTATGAAGATGTGCGGTTTGGTAATCCTTGGCCAGTTTGGTTACCACGACCCGCATTTTATCGGTCTCTTTTCGGCGGAATGTGTAAGCCTGTTGGTTTTTTAATCTGCCAGTCTGTAGGATAAAGGGGTCGAGCAAAACGATACGAAGTTTTGGATTGGCTTTGAGACTGGCTTCAAGGATATGACGGTAGTCTCTTTCGAAATCAACCGGGCTAACTGCCTTGTTCGGATGACGAATTCCCATTCCCACATCATTGGTCCCAACCAGAATACTAAGAAGGTCAGGCTTCATATCGATAGCATCTTTTTGCCAGCGTGCTTTTAGATCGGATACTTTATGTCCACTGATTCCCCGGTTGAAAAACTCAAGCTTTGCTTCAGGCATATCCATTCCGAGGCGGGCAGCGATAAGAAAGACATAACTGTGGCCTAGGTAATGATTGCGGTCACTTTCATTCCGTCCCCATTTCATGTCGGTTATTGAGTCGCCCTGAAATAGTAGCCGGGTACCTACAGGAAAGTCAGGTTTTGGGTAATCCTTTACTTTCCGGATGTAGCTATCTGGTGATGTTTGCTTTGCTTTGGCGAAAGGTGGGAGTGTGGTGCTCGCCAAACCAATTCCACCACGAGTGAGGAAGTTTCTTCGATTCATAATAATTTATTTGCAAAAGGAGAATGATTACAGAAGCGAAATCGTTCTACTGTTGTAATAAAAGTGTTGGCGTGGACAACACTTCTTGAATTTTAGAGGACGGAACTGCTTAGTTTTTGATCAATTTACGTGCCGCCAAATTATTGAGGCGATGGGCAACATCGATAACTCCATCGGTAACTGTTTTGTTGTAAGTCCGACCATCCGTGGTGTCGACTCCGTGTCCTTTAACAGCTTTACGGAGAGGTGCGAGTGCAGGGTCCTGATGGTGAAAAAGTTCAACAAAGACATGTTTTAATTTTCCGGTCGGTGCATAGGCGGCGAGTAGGGCACCAATCCATCCGTCGTCTGTGGTCAGGCAACCCCGGGTTGTCTTGGCAGAAGCGTGGAAGATTCCAAGGGCATCGGCTTTGGCCAATTCCTTTATGACTTTTTCGTTTTCGGAAACTGACAGGTCAGAATCTCCGCAATGTGCGGCATCAATCATAACCTTGAAAAATTTCTTTTTAATTTTCTTATTTATTCCAATTACCACTTTTGCCGCCTTAGCTGCATTGGTGAAGTTTTGAAATTCCACACCCCGTAAAAATTCCAAATGCCAAGCAACAACTGAGCTTTTTTCCAACCCCGATTCCTTGTAGCAACGGGCGTGTACATTGATTACCTGTTTAACCGCGTTATCAAATGCTTTGCCCTTGAGTTTCTTACCGGAGAGCCATTCTTCAAATGAAGTGGATGACACATGTTTAACCTTGTACTTTTTGGCAACTGCAAGACCGGAGTTGAGCATGTCCACAACGGCATCCTCATCTTTGGCATTTAAAGGATTGGCACCACCGACCATCATGATCAAGTGAACCTGTAGTTTAAGGGCACGTAATCCTTTGAACATATCGTCCAAGTCTTTTGCATCCGTTCCTGGAAAAAGTGTGACTTGGACATTGTTTAGTTTTACCGGTGAAGTACGGCAGAGCAGGCGCATACCTGATACAATTTTCAAATCGCCAGAGTTGGTGCGTGGGAGTTTTCCGGATTCATCCGGTGCGAGTGCACCTACAAACATTAGGTGGGTGGGAACGACACCGATTTCAACTTTAGATTTATTTTTGATTTGTATGGCCATGGTAAAACAGGAGTGAAGGGTTTAGGTGAAAGGTGTTGATTCATTGATAATTTCGCCGGATAATCAAGGAAAATTAATGATCGTTTATTTATGAGGTATTTTTGGAGAGCTAATTTTCTGCTAAATTAAATGGTATTAGTTCGGATGAATGAAAGACGGGAATTCTTACAGACACACTGTATGAAATTGGAGTGGGCTTACCCGATAATGATCGATCCGAATTGTATAAGTTGACTTCTGCGATGGCAATGAGGACTGCTGAAAATCGCCGGGGCTTACTGTTATCGGACAACTTAACTCATTGGCACTGGAAGAGAAGGTTTTAGCAGGACTCAAAGACGACGCGATTTCTCCTTATGATGGATGGAGCGTTGGAAAATGATTGCTTTTGAGATCCTAAATTCAAATTAATTTAGCCTTATGAAATATAAGGGAATTAGAAATTGTTTATTATTGGTTTTGTCTTTGCCCCTGCTTGGAAAAGTTGTCGAGAAACCTAACATTCTTCTTATTTTGGCAGATGACCTGGGATATGGTGATCTGCAGTGCTACAATTCAGAATCAAAGATTCCCACACCTCACTGTAATCGTTTGGCCAGGCAAGGGATGCTTTTTACCGATGCTCACAGTCCATCCACCGTATGCACTCCCACACGTTACAGTATTCTGACAGGTAGAATGGCTTTTCGGCTTAATTATAAGGGTGTATTTACGGGAGTGGGTGGGCCCTGTTTAATTACCCCAGAGCGGTTGACTTTACCTGGCATGCTTCGTGAAAAGGGATACGAGACCGCCATGTTTGGAAAATGGCATATTGGCATAAGCGCATACGACAAATACGGAAATCCGATTCATCAGAATGGATTGGATGCGGTCAAACGGATTGATTATGCACGTAGTTTAAAAGGTGGTCCATTGAACCGCGGATTTGATCACTTTTTTGGAACCGTATCCTGTCCAACCACCGATTGGCTTTATGCTTATGTTGATGGTGATCGAATTCCAGTTCCTCCTACAGAGATTATTGACCGGCAACCCTTGCCAAAACACCCTTATTCACGGGATAACCGTCCAGGAATGATTGCTCCGGACTTCGATGTTGAGGAAGTAGACATGGTATTTCTCGAAAAAAGCCTGAAATTTCTTGATCAGCATAAAATTCAAAAACCAAATAAGCCCTTCTTTCTTTTTCATTCTCTGCAGGCGGTACATTTACCTTCTTTTCCGGGTAAAGATTTTAAAGGCAAGACAAAGGCTGGTCCACATGGGGACTTTATTTTTCAGTTTGATCATGTGGTGGGTGCTTTGCTGAGCAAATTGGATGAATTGAAGATTGCTGAAGACACTCTTGTAATTGTAACGAGTGACAACGGCCCGGAAGTACCCACCGTAATTAATATGAGGAAGACTCATAAGCATGATGCTGCCCATCCTTGGAGAGGTGTGAAGCGGGATAATTGGGAAGGCGGACACCGGGTCCCATTTTTGGTGCGTTGGCCTAAACGGATAAAGCGAGGTGTCGTCTCGGATCAAATCGTTTGCCAAACTGATTTAATGGCGACCTGTGCAAATCTTGTAGGCTATGATCTTGGTAATAATCAAGCAGAAGATAGCTTTGATATTTCTCCCATTCTTTTGGAGCACATAGAGAAACCGATCCGACCCTATGTTTTACACCAAACCATCAGCCTGTCTCTTGCAATCCGTAGGGGAGATTGGAAATATCTTGATCACAAAGGATCCGGGGGGAATAATTATAGTCGTGAGGGCGAGTGGGGTTTAAAACAATATGCCCTTCCCGAGAAAGCCCTGGGTGCCCCGGGCCAACTGTACAATTTAAAAAATGATCCGGGGGAAACCACGAATCTTTTCTTCAAGCATGCAAATATCCGTAAAGAATTAAAAGATAAACTTGATCAGTTAGTAAGATCTGGGAGGAGTGCCCCGAGACGAGACTAAAGAAAATCAGCGGGAAGAAGGTATTCGGTCTGATTTAATAAGATTGGCAACATGATAGCTGGGGTCATCCGGCAGAACAATAATATCCACCATGCTACCCGCTTTCTTCAGCAAATTTTGGCAGTTACTGCTTATATGTTGTAATTTTACTGTTTTTCCAACCGCCTGATAACGGGCACCCAGTTTATGAATTGCTTCCAGACCGGAATGATCCCAAACCCGGGAGTCCATCATGTCGACAACTACCTCGTCGGGGTCTTCAGCCGGATTAAAACCCTGATTGAAATCTGTGATTGAACCGAAAAATAAAGGGCCATGTAAGAAATACACTTTTGTTCCATCCTTACGAATTTCATCTGCTCTGTGGATATGCTGAGCCGATTTCCAGGCAAACCCAAGTGCGGAAACGATTACTCCGCTAACCACCGCAAGGGCAAGGTTATGTGTGATAACTGTAATGCCTGAAACCAGAATGATTACAAATGCATCCGTTTTTGGAATTTTTCTGAGTATACGAAGACTCGACCATTCAAAGGTGCCAATCACGACCATAAACATGACTCCGGTAAGAGCCGCTAGTGGAATTTTTTCGATAAGAGAACTGGCAAAAAGAATGAAGCATAACAAAAAAGTCCCAGCTGCTATTCCAGATAAGCGCCCGCGACCTCCGGATCGAATGTTGATAATACTTTGTCCAATCATCGCGCATCCACCCATTCCGCCAAAGAAACCAGTGATTACATTGGCTGCACCTTGTCCAAGACACTCTCGGGTACTGTTACCCCGGGTTTCAGTTAATTCGTCAATTAGAGTGAGGGTCATGAGGGATTCAATCAGTCCGACAGCGGCGAGAATGAAAGCAAATGGAGCAATAAATTGCAGGGTGTCCCAATTGAAGGGTATGGTGAAAGAGACCAGGCTAGGGAGTTCCCCTCCAATAGATGCCATATCCTGAACTACTAGGGTATCTAGGTTTAAGCCAATTACGAGACAGCTTATGGAAACAATCGCTACTAAAGATGATGGAATTTGTGTAGTGAGTTTGGGTAGGAAATGAATAATCCCCATGGTTAAGGCAACTAGGCCGAGCATGAGATACATGTCATTTCCAACCAACCAACTCGATCCTGGGGTGGTAGGACTTTCGGTAAACATCGGAAACTGAGCTTCGAAAATAACAATGGCTAATCCGTTAACAAATCCGAACATAACGGGTTGCGGAATTAAACGTACGAAACGTCCCAGTTTTAATACTCCACATCCAACTTGGATAATTCCCATTAAAATGACCGTGGCGAAAAGATACTGGGTTCCCATATCCGGCCCCAGTCCCAGAGCTTCCCCTCTCTCATTCCCGAGGATGACCAGGGAAACCATGATCACTGCTAGTGCTCCGGTAGCCCCTGAAATCATCCCTGGCCTTCCACCCAGGACTGCGGTGACCAGGCAAATGATAAATGCAGCGTACAAACCAATGATGGGTGTTACTCCAGCAATAATCGCAAATGCAACCGCTTCAGGTACCAGTGCCAGTGCAACGGTTAAGCCGGATAGGACATCGTCCTTTGTTTGTATTCGGTTGCCGAATTTTCGATAAATTAATTTGAACACGATGAAGGTGGGTTAAATGAAAAGAGAATTAAAAATGAATAAGCATTGGCTCTTGATAAAACCTTTTGAGGGAATTCAAATTGTAAAGATTTCCCGTTTTTTGATTACCACCACGCCAAAGATGCAAAAAATGCACACAAAGAAGAGCTTTATAAATGAATTCAGAAAAAGGGACAAGGAGATCTTTGACGAAGTTTTTTAATTTATTCCTTTAAGGCTGCTCAGGTTCGTGGATTACAGATTTTCCGTTCGACATTCACGGTATCATCTTCACCTTGATATTTTATGATTTCTTCCATCATCACTCATCCAGGAGGTGCTCATAAAGACGACTTCCTTGCCTGTGCAGTCCTGTTGTCCCAACACGAGGTTTCGATCTTTCGCCGGGAGCCATCGGAGTCGGATCTTTCAGATTCGAATATTGCCGTGCTTGATGTCGGTGGAGAGCATAATCCTGAAAAGCTGGTTTTCGACCACCATCAATTTCCGCGTGACCATGTGCCCACTTGTGCACTGTCCCTCGTTCTTCAATACCTTGGGATTTATGAGGATGCGCGTGAATTTTGCCCATGGCTTGAAGTTGCGGAATGGTTTGATTGCCGGGGCCCGAAGGACACTTCTGAGTGGCTAGATGTAGATCGTGAAACCTTGGCAAAATTAAATTCCCCCCTTGATATTACATTGCTCAGGAGTTTTGCCGCTAAGTCGGAACATCATCCCAAGGAACCGGTTTGGGAGGTCATGAGAATGATTGGTAAAGACCTTGTCGAGTTCGTCACCAACCTTCGTTCCAAGTTAAACAAAGTTTCCCAATTTACTGAAGTCTGGGATTTGAAGAAAGAAAAGGATGAGTTTAAAATTCTATTCCTGCCCCGAATAGATTCACTTCCGGAAGATGCATCCGATGTGTTGGGTTATCAGGTAAGGTCTCTTGGGTTGGAGGAGGAGATTATTGCGATTATTTCCCCAGATAGCCGCGGAAAGGGATATGGAATGAGGCGTTATAATGATGATGAGCGGATTGATTTTAGCAGGGTGGAAAGGGAAGAGGATGTTCATTTTGCTCATGCCCGTGGGTTTATCGCCAAGACTTCGGCGATTGATAAGCAACGTTTGCAAGAGATGCTTATTCAATCTTATCAAGCCTAGGCTGGTAACATTATTTTTAGTATGAGTTCCCCGGTATTCTTCTTGATTCTGCTTTTTTCTTTGGAAGCATATTCTTTGTTTTCACAGCAGAAATTTTCCACGTTTAAGCAAAGGGAATTTATTCGTGCACCACAGGTGTCATGGCATAGATCATACAATGGAAGCGGAGAAGAGAGTCACCCTCACTATGTTATTCAAACCAGTGATCTAGGTTTTTTAATGGTTGGTGAAACTGGTTCTGTGGAAGATCGAAATGCGAAAATTTTTTTGGTAAAAACGGATCAACTGGGAAAACTTATTTGGAAAAAAGAATTTGGGAAAAGGGGGCACAACCTCGGTAACTGTGTTTTGGAAACAAGAGATGGAAATTATCTGGTGGCCGGAAGTTTGAACTTGGATGCAGCATTAATTATGGTGGATCCACGATCAGGAAATACAATTTGGACCCGGACATGGAATCTCGGCAGGGAAGATGCATTCGAGGGGGTAACACAGGCTACAAATGGAGATATTTGGGCAACGGGATACCGGGATGGATTAGCCGAGGGGACATTTCTGAATTGGGGAAAGGGAATAGTAATTAAAACAAATTCAGGCGGGAAAGGAGAATGGAAAAAGGATTTATCAGCATACACATCATCGGGTTACCGGATTAAACAATCGGGTGGTCATTTTCTTTTGGCCTGTCATCCCAAAGATGAAGAGTCAGCTGATTATAATCTATTACAAATTGACCAGGCTGGAAAGATTAACTGGGCTAAAACTTACCATACAATTTACTGGGGCTTTGATACAGGACTTGATCAGGAAATTCTACTTGCCGGCCATACCCGCAAAAGCAACCTGAGTAAGAATTGGGATGTTGAGCTCACCTCCCTTAATCGAAATGGCGAAGTGCTATGGACCCGATTTTTTGGTCAACCTCGGGGTTATGATGGTAAGTGGATTCATGATGAAGTATGGGGAGTCCGTTCAACTCCGGATGGTGGATGGTTAGCCGTTGCGGGTACCGGAGATGAAACTAATCGGTATGAAAAAAAAGGACATATTTCCGGCCCATCCGGTCAATGGAAGGTTTATTTAATCAAGGTGGATCGTAGTGGCACTTTAGAATGGGAGGGTGTTTATGGATCGAACGAATCAGACTGGGCAGGCGAGGATCTCTGTATAACCGCAGATGGAGGAGCTTTGGTTGCAAATGATTGCGGTGCTTTCGGCTTCACTAAGATTGCCCCCCTGGTTAAAAAATAAAAATAAAAACGGCTCACTCTTTGAATATCAACTTGCGTAAGAAAATATTTTCGCTGACATTCACATTATTAACTTAGCAAAATTTCGACTTATGAAAAATCTTCTCCTCCTTTCCCTTCTTTTTCCAGTGGTATTATTCGGAGCCCTGCGTTTCGATGTTCAATTACTTCATAAAGATAATATTGAATCCTGTGCCGTGGGTGACTTGGACCAGGATGGTGACTTGGATATTGTTGCAGGCGAACGTTATTATCTGAACCCCGATTGGGACCCTATTAAATTCCGAAGCATAGAACCGTTTGGAAAGGATTATATGCAGGATAATGGAGATTATCTATACGATGTTGATGGGGATGGGGATCTAGATGTGATTGCCGGTCAGTTTACACTCTCCTCGGTTCTTTGGTTTGAAAACCCCGGGGAAGAGGAACTGATAACAGAAGACGCTTGGCTCAAGCATGAATTGGTGGAAACAGGGTATAAACATAATGAGATGATTTTCTTTAGGGATATGGATGGAGATAAGATCCCGGAATATGTGGCCAATAGTTGGAATGCCAAAAACCCTATGCTTATTTGGAAATTCAAGGGTAAAAAAGGATCTCAAGGCATGAGTAAGCATGTGGTTTCTGAATCCGGAAACGGACACGGCCAGGGCTTCGGGGATATCAATGGAGATGGGCATGAGGATATTGTCTTTATGCAGGGTTGGTATGAAAGGCCTGCCAAAAATGCACTTGGGCAACCTTGGAAATGGCACAAAGATTTTACTCTTCCCCATGCAAGTTGTCCCATCCTCGTTAAGGATTTAAACGGGGATGGAAGGAATGATCTGATCTGGGGGGATGGTCATAATTATGGGCTTTACTGGCACGAACAATTGGAGCCTAGGCAGGATGGCACCACAGTTTGGAAACACCACTTGATTGACAAGAAAATCAGTCAGTTACACGCGATGGCTTGGAGTGATTTAAATAATGACGGACAGCCCGAAATCATAACCGGTAAGCGTTATTACGCACATAGCGGACGAGATCGTGGAGCGGAGGATGAGATTGAGATCGCAAGTTTTCAGCCCAAACGGGAGACTGATGGAACGGTGTCTTTTAAGAAAGAAATTATTCATACCGGTCAGGCAGGTACGGGTCTTTATATACAAGTAGCTGACTTAAACGGTGATGACCTTAAGGACATTGTGGTTCCGGGAAAATCCGGTACGCATATTTTGTGGAATAAGGGAGCGGCGAGACAGAAACCTAAGAAGTAGCCTTGGTCTGCAGGTTGCTTAATTTATCCGCTTCAATTTCCCACTCGTAATTTCTTTCCTTTAATCTCCGGGCAATCCGGGATGCCTGTTCGTTTAGTGATTTTCCTTTTTCCGGATCGTTGTACGATTCCGGACTGGCCAGTTGTTCATTAAGTTCAGACTGTTCTTCTTCAAGGGAGAGAATTTCTTTCTCCAGTCTGCTTATCGTCTGCTCGATTTTTTTTCTCTCCTGAGAGGCTTTCTTATGAGCCTCCGCTTTGTGCCTCCTTTTTTCTTTGGCACTCATAACCTTAGCTTTTCCAGAATCAATTGTAAGATCGCTTGGCCGTGCATCCCGTAAACCTTCCACTAATCCACCTTTGGCGGAAGCTGAGCCAGATTTCCATAAATAATAATCGTAATCGCCGGCAAAATTAGTGGTTTTCCCCGCCTCAATCCGAATGGTTCTTTTCGCGAGTGCACGAATAAAGTGGAGATCGTGGCTGACAAAAATCAAGGTTCCCGAATAATCCTTTAGTGCTTGAATGACCGCATCTATGCTCGGCATATCAAGGTGGGTGGTAGGTTCGTCCAAAAGCATGAGGTTGGGCGGAGAGAGCAACAGTTTAACCAGAGCAAGACGGCTTTTTTCTCCTCCGCTTAAAACCTTAACCTTTTTAAAAACATCATCTCCGCGAAAAAGAAAAGTTCCAAGCATCCCGCGGACATCCTGGGTATGAACTTGGGTTTTAACTTTTTGCATGGCTTCATCCAGTACAGTGTTTTCCAGGTTGAGCAGATCAACCCGTTGTTGTGAAAAATATCCCACGCTTACCTGATGCCCAAGTTCCCTTTTTCCACTTTCGATCGGAACAAGTTCAGCCAGAATTTTGAGCAGGGTGGATTTACCCGCACCGTTCGGACCGACCAAGACAATCCGTTCTGTTTTTTCGACCTCCAGGCTTAGGCTTTCATAGACTAGATGATCTCCGTAGGCCTGTTTGACTCCGGCTAGGGTGGCCACCCGTTGACCGCTCCTTTCTGGCTGGGGGAATCGAAAGGACAGGGTTTCCGCCTCAGTTTCGGGAGCAGGAATCCGTTCCATTTTTTCAAGCAATTTAATGCGTGCCTGAGCTTGGGACGCTTTGGATGCTTTGGCCCGAAATCGTCTTATGAAATCTTCGTGGTGGGCGATCTCCCGTTGTTGGTTTCGGTAAGCGGCAAGATGCTGGGCTTCCCGTTCAGCTTTTTGGGAAAGATATCGATCGTAGTTCCCCTGGTATCTGTGTAGTCGACCATGCCCAATTTCTAAAATACCGTCGCAAATACCGTTAAGAAATGCACGGTCATGGGATATAGTCAGGATGGCACCGGGATACCTTTTGAGCTCATTTTGAAACCAGCCCAAGGTTTCAAGATCGAGGTGGTTCGTCGGTTCGTCGAGCATTAAAAGATCGGGTTCCATTACAAGGAGGCGGGCGAGGTGAGCTCGCATAATCCAACCACCACTCAGGGTTCGTGCAGTTTTATTGTGATCACTTTGTTGGAAGGCGAGTCCAGACAGGATTTTTTTTGCCCGGGCCTCGAGAGTGAAACCTTCATGCTCTGCAAATTCTTCCAAGGCTTCAATTCGGACGGGGTCATCCGCATCGGGGTGGAGGCGTAAAGTTTTCTGGATTTCGGAAAGTTCAGGTGACACTGCAGTCGCTAATTCCAGCACGGTCTCATCTGCAGTGGGTGCACTTTCCTGTGGAAGAAATCCAATAGATTTACCTCTTTCCAGTTCGACTTTTCCATTGTCCGCTTCCAGTTCGCCCAGAATAATCGAAAACAAGGTAGTTTTACCTGCTCCGTTTGGGCCGACTAATCCGAGTTTTTCTCCCCGAAGTAGGCGAAGGGAGACTTCCGAAAAAAGGGTTTTCGGTCCATAGGCTTTGCTCAGGTTGGAAAGGATAATCATGTTGGAGAGAGACAGATTCCTTAATCCACGACTTTTGGCAAAGGAATAAATTATAATTTTATAAAACAACCAATAATTATTATTGATTTGAATTTAAAAAAATAGATATTCAGACTTCATGTCCAAACTTTTAAATCGTCGTAAATTTATTCAAAATGCCGGAAAAATAGGACTTGCAAGTTCTTCACTTCCATTTTTAGCAAAAGCGAAACATCACAAGAAAAAGCGCTTTACTCTAGGTCTTTCCCAGTATTCTCTTCGTGCTCTTCTCAGGGATGGATCTTTAGATGCGTTGGACTTTCCACAGTTCACCGTCGACCAGTTCGGAATTCATGCCATTGATCTCTGGGAGGGAGGATTGCCAAAGGATAAACTAAATGATTCCAAATACCTGGCCACAATGCGAAAGAAAGCCGATCAGGCAGGAACCGATTTATTCCTTTTGATGTCGGGTGCACTGGATGCATCAGAAAATAAACGGGAAGCCAGCACTGCCCGGATTATCTCTTCTTTCGACCGTGCGGTTCAGTTAGGGGCTCCAATGGTCCGTGTTTTCCTCAAGGCTCCCGGAACCAACCCAACAGTCGGGTTACAAGCAAGTGTGGAAGCTCTTAAGCCCCTCGCCGATGAAGCGGCCAAACGGAAATTAACTATCGCAATCGAACCGGGTGCTTCCCCGCTCAGTCAGTCGGGTGCATTTCTTGCCAAGGTGGCCACCAAGCTCAAACACCCCGCCCTTGGGTTGATGCCTGACTTCGGAAAGCTTAAGGACAATGTCTACAAAGGAACGGAAGCGATGCTTCCCCATACCATCACGGTTTCCTGCAAGATGCACAGTTTCGATAAGGATGGAAATCAGCCTGATTTTGATTACTCTCGCCTCATGAACATGATTAAAGGCTCGAAGTACAAAGGCATTTTGGCGATTGAATGGGAGGGTAGTTCTCTTGAACCGGTTCCCGGAGTTCTTGCATCTAAGAAACTGATTGAACGATCTTTGGGGTAGTCTGATTTCTCTTGCCTTCAATGGGGTGGAGATTTGTATAACCCGTTTAAATCAAACTCATGACCTTATTTAGACTCCCGATCCTTCTAGTTTTATGCCTGCTTAGTTCCCTTACAGGTGAAGTGAAATTCACTGCTAAAGGGGATTATTTTACAATTGGACTCAAGAATATTGGTGAAGTAACTGCGAGTGCGACTGCGGTTTTTTCTTCTGCTGGTAAAAATTACCGGATGGGCACAAGAGACCTTTCGCTTCGTGGAGAAGTCAAGACTACTGAGGTGGTGACTCCATTTGGTCGAGCGTCTCAGACGGACAGGCTCTATGGGAAAGATGGTTCTCCTTTCCAGTTAACCTTACGAATAAAAGAATTGAATGACTTAGATGCGATTACAATTCAGGGTTTTTTACATAACCGAAGCGATCAAGATCTGAATCTTAATTCTTTGGAAATATTGGATGCTATGTCGGGCTCCGGTAAAGTACAATTGGGAGATTCTTCTCATTGGTT
>ERZ807291.5147-NODE-5147-length-16667-cov-18.075789_pt1 | contig 16667 bp, 15 predicted proteins | sample MGYA00521257_ERZ807291 | MGnify/ENA primary metagenome ERZ807291 (study PRJEB31413, sample SAMN03169783) | marine metagenome | biome: Marine; feature: Water; material: Subsurface seawater | place: North Sea | collected 2011-04-28 | depth 1 m m ... | reverse complement strand
CGTGGGTGGTGGACGAAGCCGTTCCGTCCAGTCCCGCGAAGACAGAGAGAATGAAGAATAAAGAGGAACGACTCAAGAGAGAGAAGGATGGGCGTGGTGACATGATCACCGATACATTGAAGATGATTAAAAGACGCGACTATGCGAAATCTCCACAACCGCGAGACGATATGTCAGTAGACATGTTTTTTTAACGGTGTATAATTTTACGCTGAGAATAACACTCAACGCAAAAAATAATGTTAGCTATATGTATAATGAGTGCTACCAGAAGCAGATCGACCAAGGGAACGCGTTCCAGGACACGCCGTGGACGCAAGAATTATACAACCAAAAAGGGGGACAAGGTCTTCCACAGAAAGAAACACTATGTGCGTAAGAGCAGAAAGCCTTATACCAAGAAGGGAGGGAAGAGAAGAAAGTCAAGAATGTCGAAGAAGAGTAGAAAGAGTAGAAAGAGTAGGAAGAGTAGGAAGAGCAGGAAGAGCAGGAAGTAAAGAGTATGAACATGAAAATAAACTTAAGAAATTAAGAATGTAAGAAATTAAGAAATACCATGTATATATTCAAATAATTGTCGTATGTCAATTATTTGAACCCGATTCTATCGAATTACCATTTGCTCTTCCTCACGCTAATTTTAGGACCGGCTCCACGCTTCTTGACATTCTGCGGGTCATACTGTTCTTCCTCATCGTCGGACCCCATACCCTTGGACAGTTCCCAGAACTCTTTAGACCCCAGCTTAAAATCGTTGTGTCCATCAGCCTTATACCAGAAGACCTGGTCCTGTAGCCGGTTTGATTTTGCGTTGTTGTTGATGACCAGACATTCATAGTTTTCAGTACACTGGTCCATGACTTGACAGAAAGATTCAAATGTAGGAAACATACCGGCATAGTTCTCGTAAATTCTCTTTCTGTTGGCAATATACGGTTCGCGCAAAATAAATACATAATCGATATTGGTTCTCAGTGCTGGAGGCACACCGAGCGGGTATTGCATGGTAATAATCAACATGACTTTCCAGTGACGACCATTCATGAAAAGTAGTCGCATCATCTTATCTCTTGACCATGACGAGTCATACAAACAATCATCCAGGATGACAAATGTACGTGGATCAATGTTGCTTTTTTTGTATGTCTCCGTCTCCTTTTTGATTTGTTTAAGCACTTGTCGTTGCCGTTTTAGGATATTTTCAATGATGGCCGTGTTGTATTCATTGTGGATAAACAGTTTAGGTACCATGCTCCCGTAAAATCCGTTTCCCTCTTCTGTTCCAGAAATAACGGTTCCTATAGGAATGTCTTGGTGGTAATATAGCAAGTCTCTCACCAAAAAACTTTTTCCTGTATCACGGCGACCAATCAACACAACCACTGGACCCTTGTTTTCATTTGGCTTGAAGCTAATATGTTTCATGTTAAATTTTTTCAATTCTAAGGACATCGTATATATTGTCATGATTAAATCAGGATACAAAGAACGCAATCTATTTAGCGGAATTGCGTTGACGTCTTGTTCATTTTCTAAATGTCCAGTATATGACAATTACAGTCAACTACGAAAAAAGAAAGAACCAGGGGTTGTTTCAGAGTCTACACAATATAGGGTTCGCGTCCACCCAAAATTACGTCCCGCTATACCGCAAGTTTTTTGTGCTGAACGAAAACAATTATTCAACCGTGAACTTGAACCATACGCACTACGTAGACAATATCCAGAAATCGGTTTCGGAAAACGTTCATATGTGTGCCATTAAGAGCAGCATAGCCAAACCCAGAACCGAAAAGGTGTTTTTCAAGTTCGCACCGTTGCTGGACCCTCTGAAATACATGATTGGAAAATATCCATTGGACGATAAGATCACCACGCTTCCCTCAATCAACTCTACGACGGATTCATGTCACTCCAAGTTGATGGACCCAAACAATTCCTCCTATGTGGACGGATTTTTTTCGTATCTAAGCAACCAGTTAATGACATCCAGGAAATTTGTCCACGGTGTTCGCTATTACGGTTCGTTTTTAGCCATCAAGAAAAATTTCAAATTCAACGTATACGACGACTTGGAATACGTAATCAAATCGGATTTTTTCAACAAAAACAAGAACAAACTGTTCAATATTGATAATTACAGTGATCTCTTCGACGACGAGTCAAGTAGACGCGATTTACCAGTAATAACCATACACAGACAAGACAATGGAGTCGTAGATTTAAACGTAGACAGTCTCGAAGAAACCGATTTCGGCGACGTATTCGTAGACGATGCTTCTGATAATCGTATATCAGGTGAAGACATCGAATCAATTATATTACCACTTACAATAGAAAATATAGATGAACATGATGATGCTTCTATGGAAGCGAAAGAAGGCGTATTGACTCCCAATTTCAAAAAAGACCAGGATAGTGGTTCCTCCAAAAGGAGTCATAAGCATACAAACAGTTCAAGCGAGGAGGAGAACAGCGAATTATCGTATACGGACGACGAAGATGACAATAAAGATTGTGATGGAGAAGACAGAGATAGCGATGACGAAAGTAGTGATGATGATTCGTATGACTCAACGGAGAGCGATGAGGTGGTCAACGCATATTTTCCTGAATTTCCTGTCCAGGTCATCTGTATGGAGGCATGTATAGATACACTCGACCAGCTTATTTTAGACGATAAGATGAATGAAAACCTGTGGATGTCTGCTCTTATGCAGATTATTATGACATTGGTTGCATACCAAAAAGTATTTTCTTTCACCCACAATGATCTTCATACGAACAACGTCATGTATGTATCGACTAAGAAAAAGTATCTCTACTATTGCGTAAAGGGTGTGTACTACCGTGTTCCAACATACGGTAAAATTTTCAAGATCATTGATTTCGGACGTGCCATATATAAGTATGACGGGAAGACAATGTGTAGCGACAGCTTCGGTCCCAGCGGAGACGCGGCATCTCAATACAACATTGAGCCCTATTATAATTCCAAGAAACCCAGACTCGACCCCAACTACAGTTTTGATTTGTGTCGTCTGGCGTGCTCTATCTTTGATTATCTCGTCGAAGATATGAAAGACGTGAAAGATCTTACCAAATGCGATGCCATAACACGCATCATAGTGGAATGGTGTATTGATGACAACGGCATCAATGTGTTATACAAAAATAACGGGATGGACCGGTATCCTGATTTTAAATTGTATAAAATGATCGCTCGGTGTGTTCATAAGCACACACCCCAGGCTCAGTTGGCACGACCCGAATTTAGGTCTTTTGAATTCACCAAGGATTGGATACCTAATTCAGAACCAGTAATGAACATCGATGAATTATAGATGATTATAGCGAATGCGTCTGAATGAATAATATTTTTACAATATATAAATATTATTTATGACATATGGGTTTATTATAACGCGATGTGTTACATGTGAGAAGACAAATAAGTACTGGAATGAATGTATTTTTCGAATCAGAAAATATTATCCATCCAACGAAATCGTCGTCATTGACGACAACAGCAATATGGAGTTTGTGAAAGACGTTCATCATATAGACAACGTTCGGATCATCAACTCGGAATTCAAGGGGGCAGGCGAAATTCTCCCCTATTACTATCTACACAAGTTCCGTTTTTTTCCAGAAGCTGTTATACTTCATGACAGTGTCTTTTTCAACACCAGAATTAAGTTTGAAGTGTTGAAAAATGTGCCAGTAATGCCACTGTGGCATTTTGTATACAACGAAAACGTGGGCAATTCTTTGTGGATCTTGCGACATATCAAAAATATCAATATAATCCGAAGGAAGCTTCAGCAGGATTCAGTCCAGACACTTGGGTTTCGTCGTCAAGATAAATGGAGCGGTTGTTTTGGAGTTCAAAGTTATATATCCCTTTCTTTCTTGGATACCATTACACGGAAATATGACTTGATGTCTGTTATACCTCTTATAAAGAACAGAAACGACCGATGTTGTCTGGAAAGAATCATGGGTATTATTTTTAGTACAGAATTTCCTACTCTTACTACGTCGTATTCGCTTTTGGGAGATATATGGAAATATCAAAAATGGGGAACAACATATGATGAATATATCAGTGGGAAGTTATATCAAAACAAACCATTGGTAAAGGTGTGGACAGGGCGCTAAAAATTAGGGTTATCGGTAAACGCAGGCGATTTCCCACCACCGTTATGCGAAGAAGGAGACTCGTTTATATATGGAGACAACTGGTCGAGTATAAACATCCCAAGAATACACGCAATGAACACGACGACAGTGTCCTTGAATACTTGTTTGAATGGTACCGCCTCCTTTTTGCTGGTACGTATTTCCACAAATCTTATGATAAAATAGACAAATGCTATTGACGTGGAGAGCATGTACATACTATTCATTCTACTATAAAATTTGAAAATGTTATAATAGAAAATACGCATATGGCACATTGACAAACTACCTAAAGAACCTCAATGTCATCAATTAACAAATCAGGTATCACCTCAATCGACGGGGTGTCCAGGCTATGAATGTCTTCGTGGGTAAGATTTCCGGTGGACTCTCCTATCTGGAGTTTCTCTGTAGATACGGATGAATCGGTGTAATTATCATGTTCTATTTCTCTCTCACGAGCACTGTCGCCATGGTTCTCATCTTCCATTTTATGTACAGAATTGGACGCATCGGTCCCGTGTTGAGTTGTGTCAATCGACGCATCAATATCATTGAACGATAATGTCTTTTTGGGTTCAACGGGCTGCTGGATACTGATTTCTTCACTGGTTATAGGTGCTGTCGCAACATCTTCTTCTTTTATTTCCACCTCCACATCTTCTTCGACCGTTTCGTCCAAATAAGATCGCAATAACACATCCACGGGAATACCGTCTCGCAGGGAACTCAATATGGATTCTTGAATCAACACTTCGGTTTCCCGCGAGTTCTTCTGTATCTGTAGCGGGGGTATATTTCTTTCAAAGAGATACACATTCTTGTAAATTTTCCTGGCGGCATGAATATACACATTGTGAATAAAATCTCCCACACTGGGAATCTTGACATCAATCTTCTTTTGTTTTGTCCCCACTCGCACAGCTGTTAATAGCTTTAATTGTATGATGTGAACACATGTAATCAGGTCTTCGAGATATTCGCAACCACTTTTCTCATGGATTCTCTTTTTTTCGGACTCTATGATATTTGCATTCCATTTTGGGATACGACTGATAAAGTTTTGGAAGGTCATCAAATGCTTTTCGGTTTCATTGTTGGTTTGACATAAAGAATAAGACTCTTCGTATATCGATTGAAATCCTTCAACAATCAACGGGGTGAGGATAGTGAGCAATCGAGCACCCCATTCATTTTTGGATTCGTATAAAGAATTAACGTTAAAATCATCCATGTTATATTGTATAGTAAATAATTAATTTCTAAATTCAAACTAATTATTAACCACGAATGCTTTTGTATGTAAATAATGAAGGAATAACGTATTAGGTTAGGTAACTATAATGGACTCCAGTGACAACGGGTCTTTTGCGAACAAAAAATAAAGAACGAAGTAAATGAGTAGTTTCTCGTTTTTGATATCCTTTCTGACTGCGTTAAATCCCATTAGCAAGACATCTACAGTCGTGTTGTTTGTTGATTCGGTCGATAACTTGCGACTTTCCAACAAGGACACAATATTCATCGCACTGAACCCTTTTTCATATATTTTGCTTGACAGTGAAAGCAACTTCTTTGGAGTATGGTCTGTTTTCGATAATTCCTTCTTAAGCCACTCCTGTCTGGTAGATATGTACTGCTGTATGTTGAATGTCTGATCAATATTGTATTTACACAAATTTGTTATTTGACCATTTATATGTGGTCGATATACGTAAATCTCGCAAAACCGAGAAAGAATCGGCTTCAGTAGTTTGTATTTGTCCTCAACTACAATGAAAAAACGCGTAGTGTGATTGTATAGCTCAATGCATCGGCGAAGAGCCGACTGTGCGTCCGTCGTTAACTTATCAGCATTTAACAGAATGACACACTTAAAATTATGACCGTCATCCGTATGGATATTCGTTTTCGCGAAAAACTTTAATTCCTCTCGAATAAATTTAATACCTTTTCCGTATGCACAGTTCACAAACATGACATACGATTTTATTTTGTCATGGTCGTTGTCGTATATCAAACGAATGAATTTGTCCAATATTGTTCTCTTCCCTGAACCGTGAGGGCCATGAAACACGATATTAGGGATTTTACCAACCTGATGGAAATATTCTAATTTAGATGTGATGTCTTTGTGGATAGCAACATTTGACATACTGATATATGCAATACTATGTATATTACTTTAATACCATACATATTATAATATTTTAGGACTCATGTAAGTGTGTATTTTTTAATCAAAATCAAACGCACGTGGGTGTCAATTTGTTTTGTTTACTTCATTAAACAGATGTAGTCAATGATTGGGTATATGGATTGCTTCGGAATGCGTCCAAAATGTCGGGCTGGTTTCTCTGAACTTCGATTCCTGTATCCAACTGTTGAGGACCAGTTAGCTTACCGTAAGTTTGGGCCGAAGGTGCCTTCGTCACATTGGAAACAGGTCCAAACGGCCTATTGTCCATACAGTTGGTGTCTTGTTTGGCAATGGACAAGTTCATCTGTTGGTTGAACATCTGGGTTCCTCCCTGGTTTGCGCGATTTCCAATCGTCTGGGATTTAATGTCGTTGTTATGCTGTCTGTAGGCAGAATCATAACTCATACCTCCTTCTCTATTGTTTCCCATATTACCATAGGTGGAATAATTGGTTGTTTGACGATTGGTTTCTTCTGGAGCTGTATAATTATTCACATATTGTTGCGACGATTGATTATTTATATTAAAGTCGACCGAGTGAGTGGTAGTTTCCTTGATGGTCGTGGGAACAACATCATTGGGATTGTTCACATAATTGGACTCAACCGAGGTGCCTGCGCCTCCATAGACACGGACGCTTGAACAAACTTCGTCTCTTCTCGACGGTTTCAGTGCGTCAAGGAAGGGAGCGATAACGGCACCAATGGCACCACTGAACCCAGAACGGAAACTATCTGGCTGTGCCGCGGTAGTTCTGTTGTTTTGGTAATTGGAAAAATTTTTATGACGCTTGTCTAAATCAGACCCCTGGTCACACGCAACAGTGCCAACCAGTTTTTTGTCGTTGAAAAGCGTAGTGGATTGAGGAGTGCGCTTAGATGACTCAAATGCGGTGGGTGCTCGTCCTGTTCCAACTTCAGTTGCAGCCGCAGGCCCCATGTAATCATTTCTGTCACTTGGTCTACGGACGATTCCCATTTCCTGTTCAGGTCGCAAGGCTTGTCCCTTTTCGGAACCAGTGGTGGTCAACCATCTGTCCTGGCTGTTGATAAAAAACGTATCGGGAAGTTGCTTCTCCACTCTGCCAATAATTCCTGGATTTTTAATCACAGACTGTGCTGGCCCCTCTAAATTATTCAGATTGTATTCCATTTTAGGATTCGTGGCGGTTCTCAACTCGTCTACGGTCTTGGGTAACCATTGGTCGCGAGATTCCATACCAGAGTTAAACCCTCCGCTTCCTTGGGTTGTATATCCTTGGTTTAATCCAGGACCAACCTGCTGACTTGCGAATGGTTTGTTGTTATTGTTTTTCATTCCAGGATTGACACGTGATTGGTAAAAATCACTGCTATTGGGGGCACCGTTGGTGAAACTAACATTGTCCACTGGTTTGAAAAGCGGAGCCTGTTCTATTTTTTTAATCACATGTGTTCCGGAACCAACCATATTGTCCAAAATGGTTTCCGATAGGTTCATGTCATATGTATTTCCTCTGATTTTTCCACCATTGAAGGGGATCATGTTGTTGTGCTTGAATTCCTTGCTGTCTAAATAATCACCAGACATCGAATATACCGATTGAATCTGATTGCCCACATCCACGCCTCGCTGCTGCTGGTTTTGAAAGTACGTCTGGTTGAAATACTTGTCAGTACTCGTGTTTGGGTTGGGATAGGTCCCCACTGTATTGGACAACTCTTTGTTGTTTGTCACAGGATAATTTTGAGGAGGAATCTCAGCATTGGGTATATAGTTTGGCTTCTTGCCCATACTTGTAAACGATTCTTGATTCGCCTTCCTTATTGTTTTCTTTGTTTTTTCTACCTTATTGTCTTGATTAGAAACCACATATAGGCCTCCAAGAGCAACTAAAGGTAAGGCTAATTCCATTTATATACATTAGGATTATATTATTATTGTTTTAACTTCTGTGTATATTTTATTGATATATACAGAATAATTATCGTGACGAGTTATAGTCACATGAGTTATTAAAGTAATCTTTTTCTAAAATACGGGTGCTTAAATTATTTAAGAATGGAATACACGTATTCTCTTGCGGGTCTAATGGTAAGGTATACCAGTCAACTTGCTCGAGATCCCGGGCTGTCCATGCTGGCATGATAGCACGCGACTGTTCTGTATACAACATACTATTATTCGGATAATTCACCTGTTCGGTTTCTACTACGTGTGTCTCATAGTTATCTTTGCCTAAACAATCTCGCCCGAGGGGGCGATTAAGTCCCAGCATGTCACTTTCTAAGTTGATGGCGTTGGTTCGTAGATTTGCACCCCATTTCTGAATTCTGATGTGCGGATCTTCCATATACGAAGGTTTATCGCCGTTTCCAGGAACGTTCATTGTATATCTTCCTGGACCAGTTGACTCTTGGAGAGACTTGACTGTTCTACATGGATCATAGGAAATTCGTGTATTTGCCATTGATTGCTATGTTACTATATATTTTGAAAAGAATTTTATCTTACTTAATAATTCTATTCGCAGTATTATGAATTTATCGATGTATATTATAATTGTTTAATGAAATTACCTAAAATGAATATAAGGACGTTTTTATATTAACTAACAATATGCGTCTCGACATAAAAGAGGTAGACACCATACCTACCCTCTGTCTGAACATGATTGTAAAAAACGAAAGCAAGGTGATAAAACGACTGCTTTCGTCTGTGATTCCCATTATTGATACCTACTGTATTTGCGATACTGGCTCCACGGATAACACCATCGACATAATTATAGATTTCTTCCAACAACACAACATACCTGGTCGAATCATCGAAGAACCGTTCAAAGATTTTGGACATAACAGGTCATTTGCTCTTGAAGCCGCATGTGGTATGTCTGATTATGCGCTGCTCATGGATGCAGACATGATGCTGGTAATCAAAAATTTTGATAAGTCGAGCTTAAGCAAGGCAGATTCTTTTTGTCTGTTACAAGGAGACGACGAATTCTACTATCAAAACATGCGCATCGTCAGAAACAATGGCGAATTTACATATCATGGGGTCACGCACGAACATGTATCCGTGCCTCCAGATAACCATAATGTCAACATTGGCAGGGACCAATTATTTATTAATGACATAGGTGACGGGGGAGCGAAACACGATAAGTTCGACCGCGACATTCGATTACTAAAACAAGGAATTGACGACGAGCCAGACAATGTGCGCTATCACTTTTACCTTGCCAATTCATACAAAGACAATGGGAATTTCGAAGAAGCAATTCACTACTATAAAAAGCGTATCGAAATGGGTGATTGGGAACAAGAAATATGGTACAGTTACTACAACATTGCTAACATTTACGAGGCACAAGACGATATGCCAAACGCTATATTATATTGGCTGAAATGTTACAACCGTAATCCACTGCGGCTCGAAAACATCCACAAACTTGTCCAATACTACAGGGCCGTTGGTGAATGTACAAACGCAAAGTTATTCTATGATATCGCCATGAAGGCTATGAAGAGCGATGTAAATAGGGACGACTATCTATTCTTGGCAAACGATGTGTATACGTACAAGTTTGATTACGAGTATTCGATTATAGCATGTTATCTTGGCGTTACTAATATCAACGATTCTATACCTAAGATATTTAACAACTGTTCAGATGATGGGATTATTGTAAACACACTTTCAAACTTGAAATTTTATGAGGACGTTCTACCCACACAACAGATATTCGACTTCACCTACGTTGAAAACCATCATATAGGAAACATGGATAGAGAATTCTTTTCTTCGTCTTCGTCTATTATTCCCAACCAGGACAATACAGGGTATCTCTTCAACATTCGACTGGTCAATTATTGGATTAACACTAACGGTGGTTATTTGAACTGCGAAGACTATATCATCACCAATAACAAGTATATTGAACTCGACAAAAACTTTGTTACGACAAAAGAGAAAACATTTGATGTAGAGTTTGAAGAAGACAAGCACTATATTGGAATAGAGGACATTCGCATTTTCCCCAGCGACGAAGACCCCAGTAAGCTGGTCTATATCGGAACAAGTCAACACGAAGACGGTGACATTGGAATGCTGTACGGAGACTATGACATAGACGCGAATACGATAAAGTACACAGAAGTGGTACCTTCATTCACAAAGAGTTGGTGCGAGAAAAATTGGGTGTATTTTGATTACAGAAATGAAAATCACTTAATTTATAAATGGAGTCCGCTCCAGATATGTAAAATTAACAAGAAAACGCACAAACTTGACCTGATTGAGATACGAGAAAACATGCCAAAAATTTTTCTCCATGTTCGCGGTTCCAGTGCTGGATTCCGGTTCGAAGATGAATATTGGTTTGTTGTCCACATTGTTTCTTACGAAACGCCGCGTCGATACTACCACATCATTGCTAAATTCGACGAAAACATGAATTTTAAGAGTCACTCCGCCCCATTCAAATTTGAAGGCGAGTCCATTGAATATTGCCTTGGTATCATTGTGGAATCGGATAGAGTGATTATGCCTTATAGCACCTGGGATAGAAACACAAAAATTGCGGTATATGATAAAAAAATAATCGACGAACGGGTCGTGTACCCAAAACAATAACTGGGTTGGTTATAATTGAATAATTGAATAATTGAATAATTGAATAATATAACATGTGTTATGTTATTCAATTGCGAGCGTAATGTTATTATACTTATACATACGCAAGAAACATATTTTGAATCCCTTCAATAGGTGTGATCTTATAACTTAGACTCTCTATGAAGGCGAACAAGTCTTCGTTATCGACCTCATCATTACACTCAAATATGATTTTCGGGAGTGCAGAACGAACAAGTGTACTCCGTGCACCCTTGAGAACAGAGAGTTCGTTTTCTTCTACATCCATTTTTATAAAACAAATATTTGATAGCTGTAAACTATCCAACGTAACTATTTCTATTTCCTCTTGTCTCAGAATATTTGAAGTGGTGTCTTGAATGGTGGATCCTCCCCCATCATTGCTTACGATATGTAACGTTTGTTTCCCCACCTGGTCGATTGAACCCAATCCGACATTCATACACGTGATGTTGTCGGCACCCGTCAATGCCACCCCGCCACACAACGCATAATATGTCATCTTTTGAGGTTCAAACGCGTATACATGCTCGGCGTAGGAAGCAAGAGTTAGTGCATACGAACCTGTATGTGCACCGATGTCTAAAAATATACCGTCCTCTTTACAGAACTGTTTACACCACTCGATCAGTCTTGCTTCAAACAGTCCATTGTCGACATAACACGACATGAGATTTCTTGGCAATAGATATGACACCTCCTGTGGAGGCTGAAGAACCACATTTTTACTGTTGTCTGTCGCATCATCGCTCTTTTGTTTTGAAAGTATAAAATAAGATGTGGACATTAATATATTACACACACTATATTATACTTAAGTATATAACCTTGTTATTTACTTATGAATGCGGAGTGTAGACAGTCATAACCATTGCTTATACTGTAATTACATGATAAATAAATAATTAAATAAATGATTCGTTGTGTAGGGGACCCAGTAGACTATAAATAACCAGAATGAATATCATCTAACCATGGTATCCGATTGTTCTAATACAGATGTCAGATATGCGTCGCTTGCGTTAGAAGAAGCACTAAAATCTCCCCTTAGCTCTCGTCTTGGGTGTTTGGCTGTCGTATCTGGAAAAATTGTAGCAAGAGGCTACAATCATTACAGAACCTTCTCCAAGGACGGACTAATTGGCAGCACCTGTTCATGTCACGCAGAAATCGATGTGTTGCGAAAGTGTCTTAAAAAAAATATCACTAAAAAAATCAACCTCTATATCATGAGAGCATCGATGACAGGAGAAATGGCGTGTTCGGCACCATGTATAGACTGTTTTATAAAAATGGGAGACTTCAATATAAAGGGGCTCATTTATATTGACCATTCTGGTGAAATTATAAAACGAAACATCGATACGTTTCAAACGACATACATATCCAGTGGACGAAGGGCTCTCATGGAAAACCGAATAAAATGTATATGAGTTTGTAATATGAATTTGTAATATGAATTAATACAATGTATATCTGTAATTGTCCTTGACACATGCGATTCCATCACCATCTTTACATGATGGCATATCTCCATATAAAAACTCCGCAAACGCGCCTTGGTCGTTTGCCACTCTGGTGTTCGGCATAGACGCAAAAGCCCGGTTCGACTGGTCTAAATAAAACTGGTCTGTCATGGACCCGAATAACTGTTTGTCTGTATTTTTTATTCCAGGATTCAGTTGCTGGATGTTTTTCATTGTGTTTTTGGTAATGGTCTCCTCTATCTCTGGCGAGAATGACGGAGGTGCTGGCTTGCGATCGGGATTATATTTGATTTCAGGAAGCAATACATTCCCGAACGGGTTTTTCATGGTTCCCTCTTGGTAATTTGTTTTCAATACCATATCCAGAGATGTCGGATCGACAGCATTTTCGAGAGGGGCAGGTGACAATATACTGTCCTTTTGCTTCAACATTGCTTTCAGGCCTTCTTTCTCAACATCGGGTTCGCGTTGCTTGTATATAATAAAAATTACACCTAATGTAATAAGTCCGATAATAGGGAATTTTTGCGATTTTGTCGCCAACGTTCCAACTACAGTTAGCAATATAACCAATCTCACTATTGCGTTTACCTTCTGATTGTAATTATCCATTGACTTGTTCGGCCAAATTTCTAAAATGTACTCTCGGTGTAACAGAATTGATGGGTCTTTGAACCATATTGGCAATGTCATTATATATATAAACCTAGTTATTTTTTATATATAAGTGTATTTTATTTCGCACGTATATTACTTTACCACTTCTCCTAAACAGTGGTTGATGTGGATTCGTCTGATGTTTTTGCCTTCTTTTTCTTCTTCTTGTTCTTGTTTTTAGTTGTCTTTTTAGGCGAAGTGTCTGGGGCCTCTCCTCGTTCCATCATAGCGATTAACTCATCGTCTGTGTATTTTGGTGGCGTGTTCACAATATTCCGTGCGTTCTCTTCCATTTCACGCTTCATGCGGTTGATATCCCCTTGTTTTCGAACCTGTTCCTTAGTTTCCTCCTTTCTCATCTCTTGTTTCATTCTTGCCTCCATGCCTTTCATGTTCATTTTTCCACCCCCCAGATTCATTCCAAGCTTTCCCATCATAGACTGAATATCACCCATTCCCGGAACATCCTTCATCTTGGTCAACATCTCACTTGCCTCTTTCATTAACTCTGCTTCACTTATGTCGCCAGATTTCATCTTGTTCTCCAGTTTACTCCCTACATTTTGAACAAGCCCCATCAACTTCCCTGGATTCTTAAACATTTTATTGAACACCTCCTTTACATCAGTTTCTCCGTCCTCTTCTATGTTCAAATCACCTGCGGTTTCTTCGGCAATCTCACGAGCAAGGTCTCCCAGTTTTCCAGTAAACATACCCGACAAATGACTGTGGATATCATCTGCGTTTGGCGTTGGTGCTCCAGTTCCATTATCATCCTCGGTATCCGTAGCTTTCTTTTCAAAAATCCCTTTGATGTCGTCAAGAGCATTGTCAAGCTTACTTTTGAAGTCGTCTTCGTCCATATCTTCAAACAGCTTTGCCGTATCGCCAAACGCATCTTTGTCCTTCACAGAATTGACGACCGAAAACAAAATCAACTGAAGATACTTCCAGATGGTTTCGCGGATGCCTTCGCTAATATCATCCTGCCATATGTTTTTGAAGTGGATGAACGGGAGAAATTCCGTATCTGCTTCGGACTCCTCTGAGAAGATAGACGCGTCTTGGTTCAATATTTCAAAAAAACGAGGAGGATATTTTTTCATAGCGAACTTGTATAGAAATACCACTCTCGACTTCTTATGCTGCACAATCTGTGCTTCGCGTTCTTCGTCGTCAGCAACCGCATCAAACTGTTGTTCAGACTTCCACCATTTCGACATCAAAGGCGCGTATTCAGGAAACGTTCGTTGAATATCAGTTACAAAATCATGTATCACTTTACCAAACTCTTCAGGAACCTCTACGCTGGTTGGGTTACTCATTATATCTATGTGGTTTATTTATTTAAATCAGTCTAACCTAAATTAAATAAATCGTGGCGTGTATCATTTACTACCGCTCGGATTGTTTGTACACTATGGTTAACTTAGACAGATTTTGTAGATACTTCAGTATTTTTGCTTGATTATCAGGGTTCATTGTTCTAATCGGTGTTCGTAGTCTATCAATAGCACCCAAAATACGCTGAGAATCGGGGTTTGCTGCTACATCTTCAGCATAGTCCTTATTAAGGAAATATGAAATATCGCCATTGTTGATTTCTTGGTGGTATTTAGATACAACAAATGTGTCCCAACTTCTGATTAGGATCTTGGGATTCATTTTGCGAATCGCAATGAGCGAGTTCTTTGCGCTTAAAATGTCAAGATCGTCTGGAAATACACCTGAGATATCATCGACCATCTCCATAAAATGGTTGTTAAAGGCGCTTACAACCGACGTCATTGCTATATCACTACATATTTTTTTAATATCTTATACTTTGAACAATTAAAATGATGGAATCGGTTAATTCGACGTTGATGAGACGCTTTTTATTCCAACAATCTCAATCTGCGTATTTAATTGGTAGTAATATGTTTAAACCCCAAGATTTGTTTGTAGTCACATTATAATATATTTGTAACCTAATTATATAATGGACCCAAAGTTAGCCCAAGAGTTAGCAGAGTTTAAAAAGAAAAAGGACGACGTGTTCAAAAACATAAATTTACTAAATAGTTTATCAGAAACGCTTGTCAGTTCCATAACCGACGAGGAAACAAAGATTATCCAAAAGAAAAATAAGGACTTCATTGAAAACGAAAAGAAGAAAACCGCAAGCGAACTTGAGTTACTTGGAATAGAAAACAGTAAAATGGAGAGCTACCTTGAGATCCTGGGAAAGAAACAAGACCTCGAAATGAAATATTTAGAACAGATGTGCGATCAGCGCGCACGCATCCACAAACTGGGGGAGAAATATTCATACTTGGATATGAATTCTTTTGTGTCCTATGATGTACATTACCAGCATCAATTAAATGATACTAAACGGTTTTACGCAAATAAGGATATGCCCCAAAGCCATACTACTCCGTTTGGCGAGGAACCATCGACTGGGGCAAAACGACACCAAGAATCGCATGTTCCGCCTCCTCCCCCAAGACCTGACGGAATATCCAATTCGAGCGGATATGCGTCTCATCCACCCCCCAATCAACCTCCCAGTTTTCAATCTAATTTACCGTTTCCTCGTGTAGAAAATAACGAGACTGGGGACCAGCGACACTCATCCAGTCCCTCTGGAGACATTCGTGGTGACAAGCGCCCTCCCAACCCTGAACCACCGCCTCAATCCTCACAGAATTCACAACGAAGAACAACCGTACATAGTGCTGAGGGAATTTCAAAACGCCCTCCTCCAGAGCGTCGTGCGAGTTTACAAGACCAACTGAAGGAAGCATTGACCGGTAAATTCCGAAACGCTATTAGTGGCACAGACGATGCTGAAGGTGGGTCAGACAACGAGGAGTGGAAATAAATTATCTATGTGTTGTATATATATATATGTATATATATATATATGAATAGTCTTGTGTCAAGTGATGATAAGATAACAAACAACGGAGACGTCTTGGTAAATATTGGCGAAGCTTGGACTAAAGAGATAGAAGACGTTCTTGAAAGGGTGCGTGTAAATAGCGTCTATTTAAGCGAGTACCACCGAAAACGATACTATCATTTCAAGGGATATGGAAAATATTTTCGCATCCCCCTTATTGTGTTAGCCAGTATTAACAGCACAGCCTCTGTTGGTCTACAACCCATTTTACAACAAGAGGTCATTTCTGGTATCACGTGCGTGATAGGAATGATCATGGGTATATTGGGTGCAATGGAACTGTATTTAGGTATTCAAAGTAGTATGGATTTAGAACTTAAACAGTCAAAGGAATTTTACACACTTGCCATTGAAATCTACAAGACGCTTTCTTTGCGAAGAGACAGCCGTGGCGAAGACGGAAAAGATTACTTGAATATGAAATACAGCACCTACGTAAAGTTATGCGAAGCATCGAATATATTACGACATGAGCTCCCAATAGATATGCTTGTCTCCAACACAATACCTGCTGAAAATGACAATTATCTTCATCATCATATTCCCTGCAAAACA
>ERZ807291.5141-NODE-5141-length-16690-cov-18.090772_pt1 | contig 16690 bp, 11 predicted proteins | sample MGYA00521257_ERZ807291 | MGnify/ENA primary metagenome ERZ807291 (study PRJEB31413, sample SAMN03169783) | marine metagenome | biome: Marine; feature: Water; material: Subsurface seawater | place: North Sea | collected 2011-04-28 | depth 1 m m ... | reverse complement strand
TCTACAGTATTGGGAATGGTTTTACTTTTTGATATGGAAAAAAATAGTGCGAATCGAAAACAAAATTCGGAATATTTATTGGTGGATTATTTAGTAGAATTGCTATTTAAATCTTGGTATCGTATTAGTTACGACAAATGGGTTAAAGATCCTACTATAGAAAATCAATATGGTGCTTATATGGAATTGTCGTATTCGTCCATTTCATTGGCATTGAATTCCAAGCAAGAACGCGAACGATTGATTGTAAAAGGTGTGGGTATCGGTGCCGAAGTAATTGAAGGAAAAATCCAAAGTCAATTGGATGACGTGTCAAAAGATAGCGACGCGTCAAAAGATAGCGACGCGTCAAAAGATAGTGACACCAATTCAAAGGACGTCTTCGACGAATTGCTCTAAAGCATTGGTTGATACTTTGGCATCGAATTCAATGACCTGATCATCTTTGATCATTTTTATGGTGGGATATCCTTCGATTTTGTATTTATCGGCATAGTCTTTGGCTTCTGTATAATTTGGATTGCCTTCAGTCAAATCCATTTTCCTACATCGTACTCTACGGCCTTTTACCGTTTTTCCGTGATAAGCATTGCTGAAGTCAGTCCATGGTGCTTGTGCTTTTTTGCAATGAGGACACCAATTGACGGTGAAAAAAAGGATTTCTACATCACTACCTACGGCATTTCCAGGAGCATTGGGTACGTCTTTTCGTTTTTGTCTTTGTTCCAGAGAGCCACCATTGTTCTTCAATACGCGATACGTACCGAATGCTAAAGCAATGACTAATAGTAATAACCAGATATACAATTTCTTCGGATTCAAAAATTCAAAAAATTTGGCAGTAAACGTTTTGGCCATATTGTGTTATGTGTTTTTCCTACTGTAGGTAACTATATATACTAAAGTAGATTTAATATATTTAGCAAAATAAACACAACCTATTTGTTGTAGTTGATGTTGATAGAAAATTAAGAAGACGAAAAATATATATACATACAATATACCTCTTGAAAGTTATAATGAGTGGTTTTTTATTACAACTGGGAGATATTATACGGATTATATCTCCTAAAGACCCCGATTACCACGGAAAGACATTTTTCGTGTATTACTATGATCCCAATGGTTTCCTGGAATTGGTCCATACTACTTCCATGCAAATCAAAACCATCCCATTGAAACAAGGGGCAAGTGACCTAATGGGTCAATGGGAAAGTATCGAATTGTGTAGTAGGGCAATGCATAGGGGATTTGCCAGACAAAACGGCCTTTTACCCGGATCATGGGTAGAATTGGAATTCCACGGCGATGTACGGGAAATCATTACTGCTAAAATTCAACATTTAGAAGAAGATATGATTACATTATTGACCCATCCACAAGGAAATTTATATTACTTGGACTTTGCCTACAAAGGCATTCCCAAAAACATCCCTCTACGGGGCATTTGTTTATGCAATCCTCCTAAATCTTATCAAGGAACCGACCCTACCGACGACAAGTTTGCTAAAGAAAACGAAAAAGCACAACAAGAACAACTGGAACAACAAGAACAACTGGAACAACAAGAGCAAGAGCAACAAGACGAAGGGTCCCCCGATGGAATTACTGTAGAAGATAGTGTAGTGGAAACGACTACTCCGTCCGGGGAAATCGAAATTATTGTTCCCGATGACGTTTCCATGGAAGAAGACTATATGCAAGAATTGGAAAATGAAGCCTCGCATGCTTTGAAAGACCACATTGTCGATATTACGGATTCCATCGGTGTTCGCAAAACACCCGGATTATTACGTGTACAGTACAATGTCGATGTCCAAATGAACGACCTTTTAGAAAGTTTAGTGTATTCCATTCCGGAAGAAGAACGTACGCGATTGGTGATGAAGAACATTTACAATCACCTTGAACGGTTCCGCGAGTTGCGTGATTTGTATTCCGTCAAAGATCAATATGGTAAAATACAAGGACCTCTTGTTCATGAGAATCCTAAATTGCACAAACCTTTATTGGAGACATATATTCCTACAGTAAATCGTGGGATTCATTCGGGATTCTTATTGGGTTCTTCGTACGTTGAGAAAAAACTCTATCCAAATACCGATGACCGTGCTGAAGATATTCAAAATGACGAATTTTTGCGCATGTTGGCTCATGAAAACGAGATTGTAAATGAGTTTTATCAAAAAGATCCCACTGGTGTCATTGACGGTTACATTCCCTATCAACAAATGCTTTCCAAATTGGGGAAAACGTATTGGAAACCGTATACAACGCCCAATGCCGATTTGTCGCAATATCCTACTGTCAATACTCAACACGATATCGATATAGTTGCTGGCAACAAGAGTGAAATACAACGTGTCCATGGTCCTTCGTTTTTCAGTAGTAGGAAAAGTCCGCTTATTCAATCCATGTCATCGGAATCCATTCCAATAAATGGAACTTATTTGCTCCCGGAGAAATATTTGTACGATGTGAACAATGCGCATATACAAAGTAGTATTTTACAAAAGTGCCATTATCGTACACCATATTTGTACTTTCTACTGACACCGAAAAATACCATTACGATTCCGTTGAATGGAGAATCCATTGAAAAACGATTAACGGCCGAAAAAAATGAAAATATCATATACCCCCATGAAAAGAAAGTTGTATATGTAAAATTGCAAAACGATGCATTGTACGAAAATCAATTGCCCGATTTATTGCGGTGTGTTATTCCCAACAGTTTTGCCTTGATTGAAAAGTACAAGGACAAGAATCGAGAGAAATATTCTCTACAGTCTTATTTAGCCGGTTTCCGTGTATACGAATATACAAATGGGAATGTCCCCTTTACTGCCATGAAAATGGTCCAATATCATTTGCGGGATAACATTCGTCGGTATTACGAAGATGCTAAAGTACAAAAAATGGCCTTGAATGAATATTTAATTCAAACCAATTCCACTTATACGGACAAATTTGTGGATACGTATTTTGATCGAGTCGAACGGCCTAAATATCGCCATATGATGGGTCAAGCATATCGTCTCAAAATTCAAAATGATCGAGACAAAGGAATTCAAGTCGGCAATCAGCGAAATATATTGACACGATTATACGCGTACGATGATATGCAAGTGTTTGCCCATTTGTTGCTCTTACAAAATATCGAACTGATTACTCCATCCATACAAAGTACTTTTGTAGAGCCACGTCACTTTTACGACAACAATCAAAAAGCCGTAGCCAAACAATACGATTCCATCCAATCTATGCAAAAGGACAACGACATACGCGACCTAAAGTACGACGAAAAATACGACGGAAACCAGTATTCGATTATGGACCAGTACAAGAAAATAAAAGGAACCATGACACCGGAACAATTCCAAGATTTCGTGGCCAATGATTTGGCAGAACGCCATGGTTGTTCCATACAAAATACCGCCACACTGGCTGGAGAATTAATCCAGGGATATAAAGTGGTCAAAGATGGTGATTATGCATTGTTGGAAATGAAACCGACCTTGCCACAAGGAGTATCCGAATGCAATTTCACTGAAACGGAAAAACAAGAAATCCAAGTCGAAGCCCAGATCCGGAAAATACAGAAATATTTCCGTCGTGATCACAATACATGGGTATACGATCCAGATGTAGATAGTTCTTCCTTTGCGAAACCAAATGATTTGACATGCAATGATTTGAAAACCACACCTTCTACAGTAAACCAAGATATCTTGAAAAAATACGGGCAATCTACCGAAGAAATCCAGAAAAATGTCGTCAAAGCCATTGAGAATAAAAAGAAACAATTGGACAAAATGGTGGAAAAACGCACTAGTCAACAAGATTTGTTCGATGTAGAACATTACTTAATGGCAATGGAAGTCGACGATACTGACCGTATTGTGTCTCCCTATCAAGAACAATTGGATTTAATCCGCAATCCACAAAACGATTTCACATTGACACAGGAAAATATCCGTAAATTCCGACATACATTTTGTCGCGATCCTATGGTAGAAGAAAATCAACATTGGTTCTACTGTAAAGAAACGTCCATTCCATTATTACCACGCTTTGAATTTGAATTGGCCAATGCATTTTACCGGGGACATTACGAAGAAACACTGCACACCATGAAAAAACAGGCAAAACGCATGGACGGATATTATTATGAAATTCATACCGGACGTGTATTGTGTATGATGGATTTCGCCGATGAGACAATGGCTTTTGATAATAATGATTTTATGGAGGACGACGACAATGTCAATTCCTATGATAAAAATGCCTTTGTAGACGAGATTGAAGTCAATCACTCGATTTATCAAACCATACATGAAAGTAAATTGTACGCCGATCCACAAATGCGAAAATGTCTCCACATTTTGAAAGCCGTATGCAAAAATCTGTACATACCCGTGGACAAAATCGAACATGTTGCCATGGATTTATGCGGGAAATTCTTGCTCAATGAAAAAGTCTTTATACCCCGAGAGAAATACGAACAAGCATTGGCTGTAAAAGAAGCCGCGGAGAAAAAGAAAGACAAGGACAAAACGCGAAAGGCATTGAAATACGACGAGTTTTATTATTCTCTACTGTTGTATACCGTCGTATGCTCGACTTTGATTTCCGTACAAACATTGACTCCTTCGCTAAACATTCGCCGTACATTTGGACAATGTACAAAAGAATTCGGCGGTTTTCCATTGGAGAAAGACAGTGCACAAGACGGGTCGATTGTGTACATTTCGTGTGTATTGCGTACCATGCGTACGGATGCGTATCCTTGGAAAGTGATTTCCAAAACCAAGGGAAAATTGGAACGGAAATTAATGGGTCATTTAACCGATGTCATTTTACAAAATGCCGATGTACAAGAATTGTTGACCGAAAAACGCGCCTATCTTGAACACGAAAAATCGACACAAGACGATGCCGTAATCACGGCGGCGGAATCTCTCCGGGTTCGGCATTCTTGGCCTCGTTTTTTACCACCGGCTGAAATTTCCATATTGAAACATACCGATACCATAAAACCCATTACAAGTACTATACACGAAGCATTTGAAAAGGCTCTTCGTACAGGAGACCCAGCCCAATGGAATTATTACGGCATGTATTTAGGCAAATCTTTCTTGTTTTCTCTCGGTATTGCCGAAATGATACATAAGACTGTACAAGAAAAAGGACAAATACTCGGCGTCAATAGCCCATTTCCTGTACTGGAAAACACGTGTTGCAATGAATTGAATCAGTCACATAATCCAGTGCAATATTTCAAAAATGAAAACGATAGCATTAAACTGTACATCAACAATGTCTCTAAGATCAATGGATATTTGGATAAAACCTGGAAAGGGTTGTCATATTCGCAAATGATGGTTTCGTATCACCAGCGAGCCAGTCCCAATCAACAAGAAACGCCCAATATTTTTTGTCTCTACAATGATGTTTTGATGTACAAGACCTATATTCGATACTTGAACCTGGATTCTACAATAAAACCCATTCCGGAATTTTTGAAAGTCTTTTTAGCCGAAAAACCACCGGAATACGATAAAAATAGTTCCATTGAAGAAAAAATACACTTGTTGAAACAAAATCAACATGCATTGAATTTGAAACAGTTTACCTCTATTATGACCAGTGTTTACAAGAAGAATATTGTAAAAGTGATTCAACCTATAGAAGTGCAACACAAACAAGCCGTATTGAATTCATGGGAGGATTGGAAACGGTGTATAACGGAAACGTTGCCCAATGAATCCACCATGACTGAAGAACAAAAGAAGTTGTATCATCCTGTACAAAAAATAAAAATGTTGTTGGAAACTTATTTTGAGAGAAATCCCAGTGGTCTTTCTACGACTACTGCTGGACAAACAGAAGATTCAAAAGAAGAAGCCACTGATGACGAGAAAGTACAAGGTCAAGAAGAAATGCTGGTGGATTTACATAATGGACTCATTATTGAAACGCGAAATATGAAAGAAGCCTTGTACGAGAAAATAGGAGAATACGTGGATTTAAAACGGTTTTCGCAGTATTTCAAACCATTGAATCAACCAGTCGGATTGGGTGGTATTCCAGACAATACACCTTTGACTTGTTTTGAAAAATGGGCCAATGACCCCAATGTATCCTATTTGGATTTAGCCCGTATTTTGAAGAATTATTTGTACTATTTAACCGTCGTAATTCCATCGGGCATCCTTCATGCCAAAACAGAATCCCATTTCAATGCAAATTCGTGGTTCTTCAATAAAAGCGACAAGGAAAAAATGAAAGACGTGGTGGATGAACGATACAATGGACTGAATACCTATACAAACGATGCCATAATGAAACAAATCATCCAATCTCTACAGTCATGTTGGAAAACCATTTATTCTACAGTAGCATTAATTCACGGATGTTTTCCCGAAGAACACGATACACTGTACAAAGACTATTTGTTATTTTGTCTCTATTATATCTTTTATCGATTGGTCTACGTAGAAGATGAAATCGCCGAACTGATTATTCAAGAAAACGATAATCAAGATAGTATGGATATGATTGAATTCGTCAATAAAGATACCATTGTATACAAATCCTGCTGTTTTCTACGGTATTTACTGAATTTGGATTCTGCTAATCGAAACACTTTTGTACGAAATATTCAAAAGTCGGTTATCCAGTATAGTTCCATTCAAAATAATATTGACAAAATTCGATCCAAAGAAAAAGAGCAAATCCAATTGAACTTTAGAGAGAACAACAAGAAAATATTGGCCGCCGAAAAAGCACTGAAAAAGGTGAAAATGGGCAACTATTATACCGATATTAATTTGTTGAAAAAATACGGAAAACGAGACAAATTCACTAAAGATACGGCTTATTTAAATACAACAGCCGAGCAGAATGAAAACGAGTCTTCCTACAATGAAATGGATGCCATCTGGAATCATATACAAACCCAAGGTCAAGGTGAAACTAGCCCACATACGTATGAAGATTATATGATGGGCGATGGTTTAGATGATGATAATGATGATGCTGAAAATATGGATTACGGTGAAGATGAAAACATGGATTACGATGAGTTATATGAGGCTGGAGACAATGATGGATGGGATATGCTGGAAAAGGAAAACGATTGATAAGATACTTTAGTACAAAATGACCTAGTAAATATCTAACTAATTAGTATAAAAAAGTCGTATCAATACAATACGAAAATGAAAGTAATACCTCGTAAATTATTGAGAAATTACAAGGTTTATTTTGCCATATTGTATTTTTTCTTGTTATTTGGTCTGTTTCATTTTGTGAAACCGGCATTTGCTTATATGCCAGATGGATCATTTAGACCATTTGGGGTGGGATACAAACATAAAACCGTGGTTCCTATCTGGCTCGTAGCAATTAGTTTAGCCATTTTGAGTTATTTGTTTGTATTGTGGATATCGAATTCAGCGCTTATTTGAATTTATTTTTATACTATACGATTGATATAGTACAAAATAAAATTATACCAGACACCTGACTGTAGAAACAAAAAAAGAATCACCGACGACAAATGCGATTTGATATACCCGATTCGATACCCAAATTAATCGATTCCAATACCGGTTATTATTTGTACAGTACATTAAAACAATGCCATGAAAACCGGGTTATGTTGTATTCCAAGATTTTCAACACAATTATAGTAGTGGCGTTTATCATTATAGCATCCATTATTTTATACTTGTGTTTTCACCGGAAAAAAACGACCCAAGAAATACAAAATGATATGATACAGGACCAACGGATCATTTTAGAGAAAATCAAATCTCTCCAATTGCAAAAACAAAATTATTATGAAGAAAATAGCATGACGCATTTGCCAATTACAGGCAATACTATTTAGGCATTCATTGTATAAGACAATAGAAATAATGAGCCAATTGCAAGAAATCCAAGATATATTAGCATCCGTAAAGACATCGAGTATTCAAAGTGATTTCGTATCTTATCTACAGTCTACTTACGGCAAAAATCGTCATTTGTCGGAAATCAGTATTCCTATTCCATTGGTGGGGAATTTGGATTTAGGCGTTTTAGACAAGATGTATCCTACTGTAGAATATTTGTATTTTACTTGCCCCGGTAAATTAACCGGTCTCTACAATATTCCTAAACAAATCAAACATCTATTTTGTTCCAAACAACTTTTAGTCGAATTGCCACAATTACCCGAAAGTTTAGTCGTTTTGAATGTTGCTCATAATTGTCTCTCTAAATTGGATTTATTTCGGTGCCAAAATTTGGAACGAGTGAATTGCGAATACAATCGATTGACTTATATATCGGGATTGCCATCCAGTTTGAAATCCTTGTACTGCAGTCATAACCGATTGACTTATATGGATCTTATATCGGTTCCTAAATTAGAAGTCTTTCATCATCATCACAATCGCCAATTGGTGTTAAAAAATGTTCCCAATACAATACGGGATGGTCTACAGTTTAATGCCCAGGCATTGATAGATCTGTACACCCCACAAGAAGATATACCGAAAGAATACTATGACCAATTGTTGAAATATTTCGATTTAAGACGGGCCTATTTTGAAGAAAAGAAGAAAACGAAAAAATTGCCTAAATGTTATGGCTGTAGAAAACAAGTGGGTATGGTATTTTCCGTTAAAGATCGAAAATATAGTGTGTATTGTGGAGACAATCCACCGTGCTCCTGGAAAATGGAAATACATCGTGGATTTTATCATCCTATACATGAATTATTGGAATCCTATGAAAAAACGGTCGATACCTTGAAAGAATCAATTATACAGCATAAAATGGACGTCATTTTCAATCATATGGATGAGAAAAAAGCACAAGAACTCCATAAAGAAGAAATGGAGGCATACCAAAGTGCACGTAAATTTTTGGATGAAAAAACGGAACAATACGAAAATTATTATTTTTCTACGGACAAACAAGATGATGTAGAAGGAAAACTCAAAACGATTTATGAAAAGTTGGAGCAAGTCAAAACAGCCATTGGTGAGGACAATTTACGGGAAGCAGTAGAAATTGAATACAATGATATTGCCCCGATCTATGAAAATATCCAGAAAACCGATTATGAAGTGAATGAAGTGGATGTGAAGGAGGAAAAAGATGGTACTATTTTGGCACGGTTGAGACAAGAGCCTGTGCACTTTAGTAAAACGGAAATAAAATTATCCTAAGTGTGGGGGCAACCTAAAGGTTTCCCCACACCCCTTCCGGTCAAGGCTTTTCTTTTGGATTATGACCTTTAAATAAACATAAGTCTAAGTTTCGAACCCGCAAAACTGGTTGCTGGATTCTGGTAGTTTTAACCCTTTGTAGGGCCAAACATTACTTATAATTGGCATTACTTAAGCAGACCCACTATATTTTCTACGGAACATCTTTATGAACATTTGGTTTCCCTACTCACTAAAAGATGACATATATAAAACCTGCATTTTGGCCATGTCCTTATATACAGTACAAAATCGTAGTTTTTCTACTGTAATCTAGTCATATATGGACATTAAAAAAGCATGGTGTGTTGCCCTATGTGTTGCTCCCATGTGTTGCCCCATGTGTTGCCCCGTGTCTTGCTCCCATGTGTTGCCCCATGTGTTGCCCCCATGTGGAACGGAGGGAGTTTGAGGGAACCTTTAGGTTCCCTCACCTCAGGAGCAACTATTATAATTGGAAACACCATCCCAATGAACTTTGTTCTCATTTGCCCATGCTTTTTTGTCGCATACTGTAGCAGACTCTTTTGGTTTGTAACCAGAACCATCAGCATCAGTCTCCCAAATCGCATTTTCACTATCTGTGTCAATTGGACTTGGACCTTTATTTAGATGGGTACCACTAGGTTGAACACAAGAACCACTATCACTCACACCCCAACCATCGGGACAAGGACTAGTTTGAGTTGGAAATGCTTTGTTTTTATCTTGATTTTGTAACATAATTCCTACTGCTATCAATGTCAACAATAAAAACAAAAATGCTACAATCAATACAATACTGTAGAATGACATGATTAATTGATTTACGGTATATATTGTTACTGCCGATTTTTTTTGTACTTATTTGGGAAAATGCCTAAAAAAGAAAATCTGTCGGCACTTTATAAGAAAAGATACTCAAAATAAAAAATGGAACCATATCAAAACGGTTGGAAAAATATTCAAAAAGAATCGGTCGGGGTCCAATGGAATCCTCATTTAGGAGCAACGACCAATTCCATTCTTCAATATGATGGATTCAATGGACGCGTCAATTTAATAGACAATAGTAACCCCGATTTACGATTCCAAATGGCCGAAAAAATTGCAGTAAAAAACAAAGCAACTGAATACAGAGATCCTTTAACCGGTCTTCATGAAGATACCCTTTTGTCTAGGGCTTACTTTTCGGAAGAAAACGTCCAGATTCTACAAAACGGTTTGCGCGCTGGTGTATATGAAATGTCCAATCAACAAATCAATGTACCACCTCAAAACATAGACAACCTGAAAATTATTATGCGCAGTATTTATCTACAGTACTCTAAACATTCGCCTAAAGAAAGTATCACCAACCAAATTCGCGATTTGAATCAATATGTACTAGATTATGCCATTCCATCCGTATACAAAGAAGCACAAGGGTATTTGAACTATATTCGCGATCAAAGTACTTTAGTGATGCCATTGGAAAGGGCTAAACAATCTGACCGTGACCATAAGCATTTAGAATGGAAACGATTCTTCTAAATGTATATAAACAATAAACACACGATTACTGTAGAAGAATACGATCACACGATGTTTCGATTCAAGCATTTACCACAAGTTTGTATGACATACACAACCCATATGTGTTTATCTTTACGATTATCGGCTTTGTTTTTCAAAGGCAGTGTACAAGCTTTCATTCACGCCTTTATACCCGATGTTTTGACTAAATCATCTTCTACAGTAAATCAAACCGTGACTGAAATCATTGAAGCAAGTGGTTGTCGCAAAGATCCTAAAGATAGTGAACTGTAGAAATGTGATCATGATGAAAAACCAAATAATAGTGAATCAATTGAATTGACTATTATTGATATTTAGAAAAGTGCGAATTTACTTCTTGGAAGAACCTCTTCTCACACTCTTGTTCTTCTTTTTTCGGCAAAAACTTCTCTTGGTACCTTTAGCGATTTTGCATCCCTTGACCTTGGTACATTTTCTACCGGTCTTTCCACGGCACATTGAACTCTTGATTCTTTTTCTGTATGTTTTCTTGGCTGAACTCATGATTCGTATGTATATAATAGGTCTACAGATATTTTTTGCTAAAGGCATATAGAAAGTTTGTCTCTGTTTTCTAACAACAACAATAAAAAAGTATTTTTAAATGGAATTGTCACGCAACCCAATTGATTATTTGCCTAAATACAATACAGATTCGCAAAAATATGAAGACCAATACATTTTCGATTTTCAACATGGTGTGACTTGTCCTTGTACAGGTAACCTTTATATGAGACGGTCTTCGTTTCATTCCCATACAAAAACTCAAATTCACCGTAAATGGATAAACATGCTAAATGAAAATCAATTGAATTATTATCAGAAATCTTTGGATTTAGAGAGAACTGTACGAACTCAACAAGAAATGTTGACGAAAATACAAAATGAATTGGAACAAAAGAAAATCATCATTCGATATTTAGAAAAATCCCTAAAGTCCTCCGAAGAATCATTTAGAGAGAAATCCAATGATTCATCTTCGATGTTGATCGATTTTATGGATTGACTTTCATCGGATCCGGATCTGGATCCGGATCCCCATCGATATTATTTAGGCGTTTTTTCCATCGATCACTACAGTGCTATTATTCATAATGACTTTTACAATCACATCTCCTTTTACAGTCTCATTGTCAATCAACATTTTCGCAATTTGTGCCACTTGTTTTTTATAGTATTCCAATGAACTATATGCTTCTCTATAGGCTTCCTGTACAAGAGTCAGTGATTCGGTATCCATTTTTTCTTTCGTCTTTTCGGAGTATTTGTCTCCCATGCCTAAACTTCTTCCTAAAAAGGGATTTCTTCCACTTTCGGTATTTTCATTGTAAAATACCTGAAGTTCTTCACCCATTCCATAATTCCCTATCATGGATTGTGCTAAACCATTGGCCGTTTTTAAATCCTGTACAGCACCCAATGATACAAAATCATCTCCGTAAAAAACACTTTCAGCGGCTTTGCCCCCCATGGCCACCACTAAACGTTTCTTTAGGCATTCTTTCGTATACAATCCCGATTCAGCAATTTCCGGTTTTTCATTGAAAAGTGTATATCCACCCGCTCCATTGTATGTAGCCTGTATAGTGACCTTTTTCAGTTCAAAATACTCGGGATACAGTAGAGACAATAATGCATGACCGGCTTCGTGAATGGCAACACGAGTACGAGTGGTTTCACTACGATTATCCACACGTTTCGCAATACCCACTACGATTTTCTCTAAAGAACGTTCTAAATCCATTTGTTCGATCACGATACGCCCTTCTCGTGCGGCCGAAATGGCTGCTTCATTAATGAGGTTTTTGATTTGTGCCCCGGAAAATCCCGCTGACAATTCGGCTAAAAAGTCGTATTCAATGGCTGGATTCAATTGCTTACTTTTACTGTGAACTTGAAAGATCTTTTTACGGGATTCCTTGTCCGGAAGTGGTACATTAATAATACGATCAAAACGACCCGGTCGTAACAGCGCACTATCCAATACATCTTTACGGTTTGTGGCGGCAATAATGAGTACCCCTTCGTTGTTGTTAAATCCATCCATTTCGGCCAACAATTGATTCAGCGTTTGTTCTCGTTCGTCATTGCCCATATTGATTCCTGTACCGCGCTGTTTTCCAATGGAATCGATTTCATCAATGAATACAATACAAGGCGTGTTTTGACGGGCTTCGCTAAATAGACTGCGGACTTTTTGCGCACCTAAACCCACAAAGAGTTCCACAAACTCACTACTGGCTACTGAAATGAAATTCGCATCGCATTCACTGGCAATGGCTTTGGCAATCAATGTTTTACCGGTACCGGGTGGACCTTCCAGTAAAATCCCCTTTGGGACTTGTGCTCCGGCCATTTCGTATTGTGTACTGTTTCGTAAATAACTGACTACTTCTTCGCATTCCTCGAAAATTTCCGGACTACCGGCCCAATCCTGTAGAGTAATATTGGCCTTTTGCATATTTTCCTTGTCCTTTTTCACGTCAAATGTATTGCGGTTATTGAAAAAAGACGCTCCACCTGCTCCTGCTCCTCCTCCAAAGGGGGCTCCGCCCCCCATTGGCATATTGCTATTGTTTCGTATAATAGCACTAACAACGGAATACAGTAGAGCCGCATAAAATAGAGTTGATATAATACCGCTAAATGCACTGCCCAATTGACTGGCGGTATTGGCAAATGTGACCGGTTCAGGTAGGACATGGGTTTTTACTTGCTGTGTACGAGATGAATCCAGTATAGGTTGTGCTAAAGTAGGATTGGTGTTGACAACCGATATGTCTTTGTAGGTAAGATCGCCTAAATCATTTTTGTGAACTCCGTAGATTTTTTTCAAATCTTGGGTAAAAAAGAGTTCTTGGAGAGAAGACCGGTCAATATCGTCCAATAATTCGCTGATCGATTCTCTCGATAATAAAGAATCCATGTTTTGCAAATCGCGAATGGAATTGCTATTTAAATTGAGTGGACAATGCCTAAATTTAGAGGGGGTGAATTGATTCAATCTGTACGATTGGACTGGACCACCACCGTATTGATTCACCAATAGAATAGTAGTGAATACGCAAATCACTATAGAAAACATAATCCTATAGTGATTATGGAAACATTTCTCTCTAAATAGTTATTTTTAGAAGAGTTGTAAAATTATAATTGGTAAAAATAGTCGGGACTTAATACACCTTGTACAGTAGTATTTTCATATGGGAAACGAATGGATGTATATATCGAATGTGTGTCTTGGTCATCTTGGTCGTCACCCGATTTTTCACTTGAACCACCTTCTACAGGTATCTCTCCATCAAAAACAATGAATCGGTGATTTGAATTTTTTGCTAAAGGTTCATCGGAGAAGAAATAGAGAGAACCATGTTTAGGATGATGACTAATTGTATATGATTCAAATTGAATAGGTTTTTCTATTTCTATAGAGACAAATGCATTTGTTTTCGATGACCATACACAAGGATACATGACTCGTGGACTTTCTACAGGTTTCTGGTCTTCATCCTGTATAGTAGAAAAGGGTTTGTTTTTGGGGTCTTTCACTAAATCAATTACATCGGGATGAATTCGGTGCCCACCATACAAAGTAGAATCATGTTTGATTTCATCTACAGTACACCAAACATATTTTTCTTTATCGTGTTGAGAGAAAAACCACCCGCTTAAGGTATTCACTTTTTGGGGTTTCATGTCTAAATACTGTAGATAATTATCAGCACGAAGTGTTATATAATGATTGGCTTTGTACTGGAATGTGTTTTTCATAATAAAGTCTCCTTCTTCTTGATCAAAGGATTCGTTGTTGATTAATGATTCTTCGTCAATGGAAAATATTTTCGCGATTTGAGAGAAACAGAGATTATTGATTTCGATTTTATGGACTTCTTCTGGACTATCGGGTATAGATGGACTCGTAGATTCATCATCCGCGGAATCATTGTCCATTTTCTCTCCATTTTCTTTTTCTACAAGTGATTTGGTTTTCATATTGTAGGGTTGATATTGAACTTTAGGAAAATGATACATGTTGTATTCTTTGTTGAATTCCAATAAATAGAGCACGTACGGATGCATTCTATTGTTGGCTAAAATGTACAAAAATATGTTATAATCAATGGGATCATTGGATTGAATATCGAAAGATGAGGTCAAATTCTTTGGTGGTTTTGTCTCTAGTAAATAGTAGTATGGTTTTTCGGTAATACTATGGATGACACTAACTGCTGCACTTGCGTTTGGTGCATTGTCCACAAATATATCCACATTGTCATCATCTTCTACAGTTTCATCTAAATCTGTACTAGTATCGGATTCCAAGTACGTGTCTTCCATTTTGTAATTACTGGCTTCGTATTGGTCTTCATCTTCCTCTTCCTCTTCCTCTTCTTCATCATCTTCTTCGTCCTCTTCCTCTTCTTCATCATCTTCTTCGTCCTCTTCTTCATCCTCCTCTTCATCCTCCTCTTCATCACTATCCCCTTCATCATCTTCCTCTTCTTCATCACTATCCTCGTCCTCTTCTTCATCCTCTTCTTCATCCTCCTCTTCATCCTCTTCTTCGCTATCCTCTTCATCCTCTTCACCCTCTTCTTCGGATTCTTCTAAATCCGTTTCGTCATCACTGCTACTACTATATTCAACTGTTTCTTCATCATCGTCTGTATCATCATTGTCATCATTGTCATCATCGTAATTGTTCTTAAATTTAGGAAACAATCGATCCCACCAACTTTTTTCTACAGGTTTCTCTCCATCACTTTCCTCGTCACTACTACTGCTATATTCGGAAGATGTAGATAATACACGTATAGACTCGGTTGATGAATTTGAATCACTTTCGGAACCAGAATCGTTCTCACTATCATATTCATTGTCACTATTCTCTACAATATACGGACTATTGATGTTCATTTTGGTTCTTTATATTCAAATCTATATATATTACTATTTATTATTTTTATAAAGTATATAAAGAATTATACCCCTATACTAGTATCACAACAACTAATAAACACAGTACACCCCCCTTACGCAAAAACAAAGCCTTATAAAGCACACCAGCACTCTTTTTTCAACAACAATGGACGATAGCAGTACAGAACCAGCAAGATCATTTGCACCAGTCTACGAAGATTACGACAATTATAGTGAACCTACAGTAATTACTGAACCTGTAACAAAGGGAATCAGACTAGAATCCAGGTCCTATACAATAAAGCGTAAAGTAGATGGAAAGTCAAAAAAGATTCTTTTGTTTCCAACCGAAGAGCATATTAATGCACATATGTTCAATGCGGTAACTGGTATACCTTATTATAATGACGGTGGGCCAGTTCGTTATACCATAGGAACAATACAAGAAGATGATATCTTTAAGGTCAAATTCATGTCTGGTGAAAACGGAGTTCCTCCCATTATGTTATGCTATGATAGTCCAGAGCAATATGAAAAACATACACAAGTGACAATAGGACAAGCCGTAAAGGAAAAATGGTACAAGAAAAACAAAGCATATAGGCTAAAACGAGGTTTATAAATGGTATGAATCAAACCCATGATTAAAATATATATTTAGTACATTCATCTACTAAATATAAATTCTGGAATTACTGTAGAAAAGACTATGCGAACGAAGCGCATTTTCCCTCTACTTTATTCTGTACTGTTTTCCCAATGTCGCTTTTTTGTACAGTCATTACGTACAGATCCCTTGCTTACTTTGTCCGAACCAAAATGTATGCGAAGTTATTTGGAATACGAGAGCCAGAAATCGAGCACTGTATTGTCTTACGCACAAGCCAAGGATATATTGCACACGAAATTACGGAAAATCGATATATACGGAGATGGGGACAATAAGAGAGAAAGCCTGAATGTAGAACATA
>ERZ807291.5138-NODE-5138-length-16701-cov-7.789679_pt1 | contig 16701 bp, 18 predicted proteins | sample MGYA00521257_ERZ807291 | MGnify/ENA primary metagenome ERZ807291 (study PRJEB31413, sample SAMN03169783) | marine metagenome | biome: Marine; feature: Water; material: Subsurface seawater | place: North Sea | collected 2011-04-28 | depth 1 m m ... | reverse complement strand
GGAATCAGGATCGCGCATGACGACCAGATCGTCGGTGCCGATATAGCGCCCGCCGTCCTTTTCATGAACGAAGGGAGCGGGAAATTTCAGCAAATCGACCTCGTCATCGCGGTCAACATTTTCCATCACCGGGCCTGTCGGCACCTCGACCGGCGGCATTAGCTCGAATTCTTCCTTGGCGCGCTGGCGGTACGCTTTTACCAGGTCCATCTCGTTTTCCGGATCAGGCATACCGAGCACAACCGCCAGGCGCTTATAGGCATTTGCCGCCCCGGACATCACCCGGAACCCTTCCGGGTAGCCGGGAATATTATCGAAGAGTAACGCCTTCGCGCGCCCCGGATCGGCGGCGGCAACGGTTTCAGACAACGCACCGATTTCAAGATTCCAGTCCGCGCCATCGACACGGGCGAGCTCGCCCATTTCATCGAAACGCTGGATCAGCTCACGCAGATCGAGATATCCCTCGTTGCGGATCGCTGCTGGAACTTCGTTATTGTCGTCAGCCAATTTTTCTCTCCCTGGAGCGTTTTTCGGGCGCCATTATCATTTCATATTTATCACCATCTATACCCTTTCGGCGGCCCGATCCAAATACGATACTGACCCGCATATGACGAAGTCTCACCGGCGGACGAGCGGTTTTGCATAGCAGTCATGGCTGGCGCAGTTCCCTAAGCTGCGTTACGGTCCGCGTTCGTTCAAAGTCCATTCGGACCCTCAAATTGACAGACGTCTCTTCGACACAAACCGGCGCTGACGCGGACGCCCGGCGCCGCATCCTGTCAGGCTATCTGCTCCTGGTGCTTGCGGTGCTTGTCTGGGCGGGGAATTCTATCGTCGGCCGCGCAACAGCGGCCGAAGAAATACCCCCACTGGCATTCAATTTCTGGCGTTGGGCGGCGGCTTTCGTCATTTTCGCCGCCTTTTTCGGGCGCCGGACATGGCGACAGCGGGCAGAGATATTCAGAAACTGGAAGTTCGTGGTCCTGTTTTCGGTGGTTTCTGTCTCGGGGTTCAATGCCGTGTTTTATATCGCGCTACAGAAATCGACTGCGCTGCAGGTCGCGCTGATCCAGTCCATTCTGCCGGTTCTGGTGCTGCTGCTCGGCCTGGTGATCCTGCGCCAGCGGATCAGCGGGCGGCAATGGTGGGGAATCGTCTTTTCGATCGCGGGCGCGGTGCTGATCGTCATTCGCGGAGACCTCGGCGTTCTGCAGACACTCGCCCTCGGCGAGGGCGATATCTGGGCACTGGGCGCGGTCTTTCTTTGGGCATGGCAGGCGTTCCTGATCCGCTGGAAGCCAAAAACGATCGAGATCATGCCCTTCATGACGGCGATCAGCATGATTGGCGTTCTCACCATGCTTCCGCTGTACCTATGGGAAACAGCGACTTTCGCGCCGATGCCCGTCACACAGACCAGCGTCCTGTTCGTGCTCTATGTCGCCGTCCTGGCGAGCTTTGTCGGGACCAGCTGCTGGAACGAGGGCACCTATCGGGCCGGCGCGGCCCAGGCCGGGTATTTCGGCAACCTGTTCCCGATCTTCGCGGGGATACTGGCGATCATCATTCTGGGCGAAAAACCCTATTGGTATCATGGAATCGGGGCACTTTGCGTGGTGATCGGCATCTGGCTCGCCACCGCGCGACATACGCGCCCGCCGCCCCCTCATGCGCCCAAAACGCCATGAACATTCCTACCGCCGCAACAACGCGCAACGCGCGTCTCGTCGCCTATTTCCTGATGATGCTGACGGCCCTGTTCTGGGCCCTCAACACCAATATCGCGCGGGCGACGTCAGATGAAGTTCCGCCACTCGCCCTGACATTCTGGCGCATATTCCTCTCGACGCTGATCCTGGCACCATTTGCGCTGCGCGACAGCTGGGCAAAGCGAGATATCATCATCAGGCATTTCTGGTTCCTGAATCTACTCGGTTTTCTCTCGATGACCGTCTTCAACGCACTGGTTTATGTCGGGATGAACCACACGCAGGCGATCAACGGCAACCTGCTGCAGGGATCGCTCCCTATCTGCATCCTCGTGGCCTCTGCTCTGTTCGCCGCGCGGTCGATTTCGTTCAAACAATGGGGCGGCGTTTTGTTGAGCCTTGCCGGGCTTGTTACCATTGTCGTGCGGGGCGACCCGGCGCGATTGCTCGAGTTACAGATCAATGCCGGCGACCCCCTGGTGTTTGCCGGCGTTTTTGCATCGTCAGTTTATGCGGCAATCCTGCACCGCCGCCCGGAAGGCGTGGGTCTGGTGACGCTGATGTTCGTCATGATGGTTTTCAGCTCGATCCAGGCGCTGCCGTTTTTTATGTGGGAACACTTCACCCAAAGAACCCTGCCACTCACATTCACCGCCGTCGGAACCGTTCTCTATGTCGCCATCTTCGCTTCGGTGCTCGCACAGCTTTTCTTTGCCGAGGCGATCAGACGGATCGGTGCGCCAGCCGCGGGCAACATCATTTATATGACACCCGTGTTCGGCGTGTTCATCGCGATGACGATGCTGGGGGAAACATTCCATCTGTTTCACGCCGCCGGGGTGGCCCTGATCGCCACCGGTATCTGGATGGCCCTTTTCAGCGGAAAGAAAGCGATACAGCCATGAAGAAGTCCGCTGCCCTTCCCTACATCCTGCTGACGTTCTGCGCCCTGTTCTGGGCGGGGTCATCCGTCGTCGGCCGCCACGTTGCCGGCGAAGTGCCGCCGCTCGCCCTGAACTTCTGGCGATGGCTGTTCGCGTTCCTGATCGTGCTCACATGGACGTGGCGGGAGCTGTACAAACACCGGGCGCTGGTGCGGGCCAAATGGAAATACATTTCCTTTCTGGCCCTGTCATCGGCCGTCGGGTTCGGCGCGCTCCACTATGTCGCCCTGCAATACACGACCGCCATTAACGGCGCCCTGTTCCAGGGACTGATGTCGATCTGCATCCTGATTTCGGCCCTGGTCATCCTCGGTGACCGTTTCGGCGGGCGTGAATCAATCGGCGTCATCCTGGGGTTTGCCGGGGTTGCGTTTATCGTCACCCAGGGCGACCTGGAACTGATACGGGCGCTCAAATTCAATATCGGCGATATCATCCTGCTTCTGGCGACGATGTCCTATTCGGTCTACGCGGTTTTTCTGCGGCGCGCGCCACCGGAGCTCAGTTCAAGCGCGCTGATGGCCGGCATGTTCGGCTTTGCCAGCCTCTACATGCTGCCGCTATGGCTGATAGAGCTATATGTGTTCGACCGACCGGTACCAATGAATTTTACCGCCGTGTGGTCCATCGGCTTCATGACCATCGGACCGGCGATTCTTGCGCAGATATTCTGGGCCTATTCAGTGTCAAAGGTCGGACCGGGCCGGGCAGGCTATTTTATCTACCTGGCACCGGTCTTCGGCGTCCTACTGGCGGTATCGCTCCTCGGTGAACAATTCCGGTGGTTCCATGCTGCCGGCATATTACTGATTTTCACTGGAATCTGGCTCGCGACACGGCCCAAGGCCTCAGCCGCGGCGTAAATAATTTTATTACGATTTGATGAGAGGCTCTACCCATAGTGGAGAGAGCCTTTGGAAATTGATCAGCCACGCGCGCTAACCGGCCGAATTGCCCTGATTTGCGGCTCTATCGTCCTGGCCGCAGGCCTAGCGCTTTACTACGGTGGACGACAGAATTCGTTCGACGACCTCAATACAATGGCAGAACGCAATAATGTTGCGCTGACCAAGGCGTTCGCAAATGCAATCTGGCCACGTTACGCGGCTTTCCTGAATTCAGCCAAATCCTTGGAAACCGGCACCCTGCGCGATCACCCGGTCACAGCAGAACTCCGCGCGGATACGATCCAGCAGATGCAGGGATTGGCGGTCCTCAAGGTCAAAATATACGATCTGGACGGTCTGACGGTATTCTCCACGCAGGCCTCCCAAATAGGCGATGACAAAAGCGGCAATCCAGGTTTTCTGTCTGCCAAACGCGGTCACGTCGTAAGCGAATTATCCCACCGCGACACCTTCAGCGCATTCGAGCAGGAAATCGTGAACCGGGATGTCCTTGCCAGCTATATCCCGATCATCGTCGGCAACGGGCCGAACAGTCGCATCGAAGGCGTGTTCGAGGTCTATTACGATCTGACCGAACTACTGACACGTGTAAAAAAATCCAGCGACCGGCAGGCACTGATCGTCACCTTCACGCTCGGTATCCTGTACGCGCTGTTGCTCGCGCTCATGTACCAGCGCGACCGGATCGTTGCACGACAGCACCGGGACAATCTTGCACTCGCCGCAACCGCCGCGGCGGCAAACGAAGAAAACCGGATGAAATCCGAATTTCTGGCAAATATGAGCCATGAATTGCGGACGCCGCTAAACGCCATTCTTGGTTTTTCAGATACAATGCGGAGCGAGATATTCGGTCCCCTAGGCGTCGATCGTTACCGTGATTATCTGAACGATATCTGGGACAGCGGCCAGCATTTGCTGGGGATCGTCGACGATGTGCTCGATATGTCGAAGATCGAGGTCGGTACGATGGAGATCGACCCTGTCGAATTACGGCTCGAAGATGTCTTCAACCATTGCACCAGGATTATGACGCCGGCCTGCGATCAGAAAGCGATCAGCCTTACAACGTCATTCCCCGCGATCGGGGTTCGCTTCGATGCGGACGAGCGTCGGGTTAACCAGATCATGCTGAACATTGTCTCCAATGCCGTCAAATTCTCACCGGAATGCAGCACTATCGAAATATCGGGTGAGATCTCGGAGGATGGTGCCCTGGTGATTGCCGTCCGTGATCATGGTTGTGGTATCGCCAAAGAGGATCTCGAAACCGTCCTCAAGCCCTTTGGTCAGGCTGCGGGTACCTATGCGCGCGCCCATGGCGGAACGGGCCTGGGCCTGCCGATATCGAAATCCTTTGCCGAACTGCATGGCGGCACATTGAAAATTGCCAGCGTTCTGGAGGAAGGAACCAAGGTGATGGTGATATTCCCGGCCACGCGCGTAAAGACCGCCGCCCCCGAAAACACGGAAGCGGCGGCCTGATCCGCATCAACGGAAAGCTTATGCCTGCGGGAGGGTTACCCCGACCATCGCATCGCGCGTCACGATGGCGGTAAGCTGTTCTTCCGACCAGCCTTCTGTCCCGTCCGGCTGTTCGGGCAGCACAAGGTAGCGCATATCCGCGTTGGAATCGTGAACCCGGACGGTCTTGTCGCTCGGCAACTCGGTGCCGAATTCCTTCAGGACAGAGCGCGGCTCGACCACGGCACGGGCGCGGTAGCTTTTTGATTTATACCAATCCGGCGGCAGTCCGAGAACCGTCCGCGGATAGCACGAACAAAGCGTGCAAACGATCATGTTGTGAACATCACTTGTATTCTCGACGACGATCAGTTCGGCATCCCCCATCGGGAAGCCGAGCTCACCAACCGCCTTCGTGCCGTCCTCAAGCAAACGCTTCTTGAAGTCCGCATCCGTCCACGCCCGCGCGATTATTCTCGCACCTTCAGCGGGATCACGACTGTCGAGAAATTCAAGGTTGCGGCGCACGTCATCGGCGCTGACCACACCTTTTTCGATCAGCAGTTCCTTCATCGCCTCGGCCATCAATTCGTAATAGCCGGTTTCGTTCACATCCGGTGTCGTTCCGGGATGGTCATGATCGTGGTCATGGTCATGGTCGTGGGTTCCGCGTTCGTCGGTCGTCATCTCATTGTCCCCCGATTTTCTCGAGCCAGTGGTCGTAGATTTCCAGATCCAGCGTATCGCTGTCGGATCCTTCGTAATCCGGCCACAATTCAGTCTGGGTAATGCGAACCCTGTACAGTTCGCGCTTCGGCGTGCCATCGAAACCGTAAGCCAGTTCCTCCGGGTTTTTGAAATCGCCGCAATAGCGTTCGACCACACCGGTCTTGCCTCGCACATAATACGGTGTGCGTCGGTGCCCCGGCGGGTGTGAATCCTTTATGCGAACACGGTCGCCAACACTGAACATCATGACTTCATCCCTCCAGCTGCGCTTTGAGCGCGTCCATTTTACCCATGACCTCGCCGCGGGACAGAAGGCCTTTTTCCTCGAGCAGGTTGATCATCGCTTCAGACCAGCGTTCGAAATATTCCTGCTTGTAGATATCTTCGGGCAGATCTTCCAAGGCGCGGCGTAACTCATCAATGCGCATGATGTCATGGTCACGTAAAGCGGCGGCAAGTGACGTTATCATCTTTGCCCATGGCTCGGTGGCATGCTCGTCGGACTCGACCGGTCCTGCCTCCATACCGCCCATATCGTGCTGGCGTTGGCTCATGATGTCTCTCCTGTTTGGATCATTCTGCGACGGTTACGCCCCGAATTCAACTGCACGAATTCAACTGCACGAATTCAACGATCCTCCCTCACTCATTTCAACCGATCTACCTTTAGCCGATCAATACGGTCCTGCACTTCCTGTTCCGTGACGACCTTCTTCTGCACAAGAATATCGAGGATCGCCTGCATCCCCATTTCGAAATAGCCCAGCGCGTGATAGCGCTCGTATCCCATTTCTTCCCGCGCGCGGCGGCCTTCATGCAAGCTTACAAGGCCCGCGCCCTTGTCGCCCAATGCGCCACGAAGCGCTGTCGACAGCTTCGCCCAATCAGGGACTTCCTTATGCGTCATAGGGACCGGTCCCCAATCCTCACCGCCTATATCGTTCACGCTCTTTTTCATTCGCCACTCCTTCCCGAACCAGAGCGCGATTGTATCGCAAGCGCCCTGCCCGACAAAGGTGCCCGAAAATGACACCCGACAACGCGCCCACAAATTTCGCGAATGATTCGCAAAATCCGGCAGGACGGGTTGTTCTGCCAGCTATCAAGCAATAAGATATCTAAGGAATAAAATTCTAATATCGAAATCGACCGAGCGAGGCGTCCTTGAATCTTCCTCTTAAACAACCGGTAACGCAGGACCGGATCGACCTCCGGCCAGAGGAAAGCGCCGGTTATCTGATTCGGGACACACACCTGCTTTTCGCCAGGGCGCTCCGCAACCGGTTGCAGACGCACCAGATCACGCCGGGCCAGTGGTACTTCCTGCGCACCCTGTGGGATGAAGAAGGCCTGAGCCAGCGGGAACTGAGCCGCCGCGTCGGCACAACCGAGCCGACCACTGTCAGCGCCCTGCGGTTGCTGGCACGCAACGGCATGATCGAACGGGTCCGTAATCCGAAGGACCGCCGCACCATCAACATCTTTCTGACCGACAAGGCCCGCGATATGAAGGCCGAGCTGATGCCGGTCGCGTTCGCGGTCAATGACATCGCCACGGCGGGCCTTACGGAACCGGAATTTGCCCAGTTGCGCGGTCTTTTGCAGAAAGTCCGGGAGAACCTGACCGCCGCAGAAGAGTGACGCGCCCTCCGCCGGGCGGCCCGCCGGAATTGTTGACTTCCGGCCCCCACGAATACTAAGATATCTAAGGAATATACCCGCCCATCATCATTCAGCGTTGCTGGGTCTGCGAAGGAGAAAGCCATGAGCGACAACCCGAAATTTATCGACCGCAGCGGCTACAAAAATCCGGAAAAACTGGATCTGTGGGAGCCGGTCACGATCACCAAGGAAGAGATCGACGAGGAAATCGCCCGCCTGGCAGAGCAGCCGCGTCCGGAAAACGGTCGCCGCCAATCGCTGATCGTCCATCCCCGCTGGCAGGAACTCGGCGTCGGTCCGGGCCTGAACCCGGGTGTGCGCGTCACGCTGGAAGTATTGAAACCCGGCGAACAGACCGCACCGATCCGCCACAATTCAACCCAGGTGAATTTCTGCATCCAGGGTGAAGGCCACTCGATCATTAACGGCAAGAAGATCGCCTTCAACCAGTATGACGTCTACAATTTTCCGTCCATGGGCACCTACTGGCACGTCAACGATTCCAAGGACCTGCATGTCCGCCTGACCTATTCCAATGCCGCTCTGCTGGAAAAAATGAACGTCCATATCGTCGACGAAGAACCGCCGCCGATGATGGAGCTGCTCGCCACTGCCCAGAAACAGGCGGCAGAAGAAAAAGAACGCGCAGAGGCCAACGAGGCCGATGCCACCACCAAGAGCCCCTACGGCACGTTCCAGTTGAACGATGACGGCGCCTGGCTGATGCCCTACGAGACGCTGATCAACCCCGCTTCGGTCGATTCCAGCGCGCTGCACTGGCCGTGGCAGGACGTGAAGGCAGAACTCGACAAGCTCACCGCGCTCGGCAAGGACTATCGCGGCCGCCGGCTGTACCTGCTGTTCAACCCGATGACGACGCGCTTCAACGGCACGACGCCGAATTTCTTCGCCACCATGACCGTCCGTCCGCCGAGAATTGTCGACCAGCCGCACCGTCATGTTTCATCGGCCATGAACTATTATTTCCACGGCACCGGTCGCTCGACCGTCGAGGGCAAGGTATACGAATGGAAAGCGGGCGACCTGATGCTGTCCGCACCGGGCTGGGGCGTGCACAACCACGCATCCTACGACGAATCCGTCTATGAACTGACGGTCCAGGACCAGCCGCTGAACATCTTCATGGAAAGCCTGCTGTGGCAGGAAAGCCTGAAACAGCCCTGGTCAGTGCTCGGTGCCAATTCGGGCTTCGAGACCAACGCCTCCGAGCTTCTCGAGGCAGGCGAATAGACGCAAACGTCAAAACAAACCTGTCATCCCGGCCCTGTGCCGGGATCCAGCGCCTTCTTTACAAACAAACCGGACCCCGGAATAAATCCGGGGTGACACGAAGAGTGTTTACCCATAACCAGATGTAGCGGTGTTAGCCCGCCTGTCACTTAAACCGCCCCGACCGGAGACCCAGACCATGATGAAACTGCCCAAAGACTTCCTGAAGGGGTCCATCCCGCCGCTGATCACGCCATTCAAAGGCGGCAAGGTCGATTACGACGCCTATGCCGGCCTGGTGGAATTCCAGGTCAAGAACGGCTCGCACGGCATTCTGGTCAACGGCACGACCTCCGAGCCCGCGTCCCTGACGGTCGAGGAACGCAACCGCATCGTCGATGTCGCAATCGAGGCCAATGCCGGCAAGCTGCCGATCGTTGCCGCAACCGGCTCGCAGAACCTGCAGGAAACCAGCGCGCTTACCGCCCATGCAGAAAAAGCCGGCGCCGATGCGCTGCTGATCGTGACGCCCTATTACACCCGCCCACCCCAGCGCGGCCTGGTCGAGTATTACAAGAAACTCGGCAAGCAGACGTCGCTGCCATGGATGATCTATCACATCCCCGGTCGAGCCGCCGTTTCGGTGACACTCGACACATTGGAAAAAATTTCTAAAGCCTGCCCGAATTTCGTCGGCATGAAGCATGCGGTTGACGACCTCGGCTTCGCCTCCGAATGCCTTGACCATTTCGGCAAGGACTTCCGGATTTTCGTCGGCCTTGAAGACCTTTCCTTCCCGATGATGGCCGTCGGCGCCTGCGGCCTGATGAACGCCGTCGGCAACCTGCAGCCGAAAAAGCTGGCGCAGATGTGCGAAGCCGTCTGGAAGGGTGATCTGAAGAAAGGACAGAAGCTCCATTACGAGCTGTTCGAGATCAACCAGGCGGTGTTCTATGATACCAACCCCATCGCCATGAAATACATGATGAAAAAGCTCGGCATCATGCCGAAAAACGAGCATCGCCTGCCGATGATGCCGGCCACGAAGGAGCTTGAAAAGCGGCTCGACGGCGTGCTGAAGCGCGCAGGCCTGCTGAAGTAGCGCGCGCCCGTCCGACACCGCAAGACAGGCCGGGCTAAACCCGGTAATCTGGCGCCATGGCCCTCCCTGAACTGAAAGCCGTCGATCTCGGCGGCACCCCCATCGCGATCCGCGATACCGAACCAGGCAAAACCACTGGCAAGCCGCCCCTGGTGTTTCTACACGGGCTCGGCGGGTCGTCGCAAAGCTGGGCGTTCCAGTTCCGGGCACTCGCCGAAGATTACCGCGTCATCGCCTGGGACATGCCCGGCTATGGTGTCTCAGGCGCGTTCGGGCGGGAAAACCCGACCGTCGAACATTACGCCCATGCCCTGTCCGCCGTGCTCGACACCGTCGGCGCCTTCAAGGCTCACATTGTCGGCCAGTCGGTCGCCGCCCTGATCGGCGCATCCTATGCCGCCGAATACCCGGACCAGGTCCTGTCCTATACGTTCTGTCAGGGGCTCACCGGTCTTGCCGGATTGCCCGACGAAGAACGCAGCGCCCAGCGCAAATCCCGGCTGGAGACATTCCGCGAACTGGGCGCCGAACGCTTTGCCGAGGAACGCGGCCGCAAGGTGCTGGGTCCCAATACCCTGCCGATGGTCGCCGAACTTGCCGTCACGATCATGAAGCGCGCGCCGGTTCCCGCCATGTGCCAGGCGGTGGAAATGATGGCCCAGACCGATTTCTTTGAAATCGCGCCGCGTATCGACTGCCCGACACTGGTCATCGCCGGCAGCGAAGACCCGGCGTCACCGGTCGATATCGGCAGGTCCGCGCGCGCAGCGCTCGGCGACGGGCCGATGCAAACCATCGACGGTGCCGGCCACTACGGCTCGATGGAAAACCCGGCAGCGTTCAATATGATTTTGGCAGATTTCATCGCCGGTATCCCGGCCGCCTGAGCCGCAGCACTACAACGATAACGAAGGAAAACACGATGGAACTCGGCATTTCGGGACGGCGCGCATTAGTCACCGGCGGCAGCCTCGGCATTGGCAAAGCAACCGCGGCAGAACTTGCCGCCGAAGGGGTCGATGTCGCGATCGTTGCGCGGGACAAGGCACGGCTCGACGCCGCGGCGCAGGAGCTTTCATCTAATACGGTTGGCAACACCGGCGGGCGGGTGATTGGCATTGCCGGCGACATGGGCAATGCAGACGATATCGCCCGCGTGGTCGATGAAGCATCTTCGGCACTGGGCGGTATCGATATCCTCGTGAACAATGCAGGTTCTTCCCCGGCTGGCCGGATCGAGGATCTCGACGACGAGACCTGGATGGCCTCGTTCGAGCTGAAATTCATGGGCTATATGCGGTTGTCGCGCGCCGTGCTCCCCGGCATGCGGGCGCAGAAATGGGGCCGCATCGTGAACATCATCGGCGGCGGCGGACATTCACCGCGCCCGGGATACATCCTCGGCGGCGCCTATAACGCCGCATTGATCAACTTCACCCGCGCGCTGGGCAAATCAGCCGCCCCCGACGGCGTGCTGGTCAACGGCATCAACCCGAGTTCCATCGACACACCGCGCTGGGCAACACTCATGGAACAGCGCTCTAGGTTCGAGGGCAAATCACCGGCTGAAATCAATGCCGGCATCGAGGCGAATATCCCGGTGGGCCGTCTCGGCACATCAGAAGATATCGCCGGGCTGGTGGCGTTTTTATGTTCAGAGCGGGCCGAATTTCTGGCGGCGATCAATATCAATGCCGATGGCGGGGCCGCGGCGGGCCTGCTTTAGAAAATCTTTCTTCGACGCACGCAGACAATTCCAGCAAAGCCAAGGGCGAATAGGGCAAGACTCGCTGGCTCCGGCACCTCTGCAACGGTAAGGATACCGGAAATTCCATAAAGACCGAGTTCGACATTACTTCTGCTAGCAAATGAAAAAATCCAACCACTCCCTGTTTGACTCGACGACGTCGACCCAATACTCGAAGTAGCGTCTCCAAGCGAGAAACCCGCCGTCGCCATTCCGTCAATGAATGTGCCGGCGTGGACTGTTGTCGAGATAGGCCCGCTGCCCGTTTCATCGAGATTTATCGCTGCGGCAATATTTCCGTTCCAAAGATCGACATTGTTTTCAGCTACCTTCGTCGAACCGTCGAGGAGGTATATCGCCGTCCCAAGGCCCTGGGTAGGATTCGTGTTCGTATTGTCACGGGCGTCGACGGATGCCGTCGATCCGATCGCTGTCCATCCCGAAATCCCGGTCGCTGCGAACCCTAGCGTGTTGACGAAGTTGTTGTAGAAGTTGATGTCTGAAGATGCCGCTGTCGTTGTCGTTGTCGTCGAAGTTACGAAGACAAGACGGTCCGTATCGCCCGGATTTAGCCCGATGGGCGTGATTACCGGCGCAGCAGTAGCGGGACTAGATTGGAAGAGACCGAATACCACGATCGTCGTGACGATAAATGTGAATTTTTTAAACATTCTGTCCTGTGATCCTTGTTGAACCGAAGATGCAATCTCTACAAAGATCTCTTAGAGCAAAAAACATGCCAACTTCCGAAATTGTCTTAAAATCAGGGGCCTAGTCCCACCAAGTGGCTGCCCAACCGACAAAACTGTAAAGCCTACCGACACCCCTCTCAGAAAAACCTGGGAAATCAGTGACGACTTATCATTCCGTCGCTCCGGTTTCTACAGCCTCGACCACCAGCGTCGATCCGTCGACACCGGTGACCGTCACCCGCGCATCGGCGGCGAGCTCCATGCCCTGCGGTCGGGTGGCGACGGCCCAGAGACTGTCGCCGATCTTGATCCTTCCCTGCCCGCCGGCGGTCGCACCGTCCAACGTGTATTGCTGGCCGATAAAATTCTCGCCGCGCCGGTTCAGCGTCGGGTGGTCTGTCGGCTCAGGGTTCGCATAGACATAGCGCCGCCCCACGAAGACGGAAACGACCGACAGCACGGCAAATACGACAAGCTGTAACTGCCAGCCCATGTCCGGAATACCGAGCAGGATCAACCCTGTGCCGATCGCCGCTGCGCCAAGCCACAGGAACAACACGCCGGGTACGAGCACTTCGACCAGCATCAGTCCGATGCCAAAGGCAAGCCAGTACCAGAACGTCACACTTTCCATGAATTCCATCATCACCGCTTCTCCGTCGGTCAGTCGTTGCCTGACGACGGGACGGAACCGCTGCGCGACCGTCCACCAGCGCTTCCACCACCGCCTGAACCGCTATTGTTGTCGCCGAATGCTTCCTTGGCAATCTCGGCGAGGCCCGCAACCGACCCGATCACGCTGGACGCTTCGAGCGGCATCAGGATCAGCTTCGAATTTCTCGCACTGCCGATGCTTTGCAGGGCATCGACATATTTCTGCGCGACGAAGTAATTGATCGCCTGGACATTACCATCACCGATCGCGGCCGACACCATCTCTGTCGCCTTGGCCTCGGCCTCGGCTTCGCGCTCGCGCGCCTCGGCATCGCGGAAGGCGGATTCCTTACGGCCCTCGGCGGCGAGAATCTGGGACTGTTTTTCACCCTCGGCTTTGAGGATCTCCGCCTGGCGGTAACCCTCGGCATCGAGGATGTTCGCGCGCTTGTCGCGTTCCGCTTTCATCTGGCGTGCCATCGCTTCGACCAGCGAGGCGGGCGGCGTGATGTCCTTGATCTCGATGCGGGTGATCTTCACACCCCAGGGCGATGTCGCCTCGTCGACGACGCGCAGCAGTTCGGCGTTGATGCGGTCGCGCTGCGACAGCAATTCGTCGAGATCCATCGAGCCCATCACGGTCCGGATATTGGTCATGGTGAGGTTGAGCGTCGCGTGGCGCAGCTGGCGCACTTCGTAGGATGCCTTCACCGCATCGAGCACCTGATAGAACACCACGCCGTCGACCGTGATCATGGCGTTGTCTTTGGTGATGACCTCCTGCGAGTCCACGTCCATCACCTGTTCCATCATGTTCTGGCGCATGCCGATGCGATCGACCAGCGGCACGATCAGATGCAGGCCGGGGCGCAGCGTCTTGGTATAGCGCCCGAACCGCTCCACCGTATATTCCTCACCCTGCGGCACGGTTTTGACACCCATAAAGACGATCGCGACGGCGAAAACGAGAAGAACGATAACGAAAATTGAAAACGCGGAAATCATGGCCCCACTCCGAATTATTATGAAGAGAACATAAGGGTTCCTGTGCACAAATCAAGGTTGCAGCCCTTCACCACCTACACATAAAACCTCTTAACCAATTGTTTTTCCATATTATTTCTGCTCCGGCAAAGTATACGACCATTCCGTAGCGTCGGTCGCAATCTTCCGGCGCAGGATGAAAAGCCGAAAAGTTTTCGGGTCAGATGTTCGCATTTTGTTCCTTTGCGTGATAGCCTGATTTTTCAGACGAAACACCCGGGCTCCCCGGCCGGAACGCGCGCGGCGCCGTTGCGCGTGAACCGGTTTGGTGCGCCGCGCAACCAAAGCCCGCAAAGGAGCCGGTAAAACGGATACATTCCCACAAACGGAACCCGCGTTTTCGCCCCCTCCCTTTGGGTGCATGGGGTTGTTTTGCAACTTTCGGTTTTTAAAAGCGGGGAAACCCTTATTCCGCCGCCACCGCGGGCTTTTCCGCGTCCCGCGTGCCTTCCTCCACCAGTTTCCGCCAGTGGCGGTACCATCCGACAAAGGCGGCCTCGTAGTCCCAGCTGGCGCAGTGGAGTTCGGGGTTGATACCGGCTTTCTTTGCTTCCTCGTCGGGGCCGGCTTTCATCGTGGACAGACCGCGGTCGTAATTGTTCCAGCCGGCCTCGCTGCCGTGAAAGCCTTCCTGCGCGGTATCGAGCGAGACCACGTCGTCGGACGTCGACAGACCGGAAACAAGAAAGAAATCCTCGAACTTGCGCAGCCGCGCGAAGCGCGCTTCGTCGGGCTCGCCCTTGGGCGCGATGCACCAGATGGTGACCTCGCATTTGCCTGGGCCCAGCGGGCGGTGGGTGCGCAGATGGGTCGATGCCAGATCATTGAGTACCAGGTTGGGGAACACGATGATGTTCCGCCCCCGGCGCAGCATCCAGTGGGCCTTTACCTCATCGAAATTGGCGTTGATATAATCTGTCGCCGGCGCCAGGGGCGCGCCCTCGGGCGACGACCGGTCAGCCCAGATGCACATATGGCCGTTCCCCAGATAATACATCCCGTTCTGCACGCCGCCCTTGATGCGCCCGACCTCGGTTTTCATCATACCGTCCGCACCTTCGCGGGCTTCGCGCTGCATGATGGTGTGCATGAAATTGCGATGCACCGTGGACACGTGATAGCCGTCGGTCACGTTATCGGCCTGCACTTTCCAGTCATGGTCGCACACATAGGTCTGCGAGCCTTTGACCATTTCGAGCCCGTCGGGGGACTGGTCGGCGAACAGGTCGATGAAGAACTTTGCCTCGCCCAGGTGATCGTCCAGCGTCGGGACCTCATCGGTCAGGGCGCCAAAAATAAAGCCGCGATATTCATCGACGCAGGCAATTTCGGTCAGGTTGTACTGTGCGCGGTCGAACTCTGCACCGTAGCCGCCTTCTTCGTTCTTGATACCGATACATTCGCCGGAACATTTATAGCTCCACCCGTGGAAGCGACACGTGATGGTCTTCGCATTGCCCTGTTTGAACGGGGTGACGATGGCGCCGCGATGGGAGCACGCATTGATGAACGCCTTGACCGAGCCGTCCTCCTGGCGATGGACGAAGACCGGCTGGCTGCCGATATGCGTTGCATAGTAATCGCCGGGGTTCGGCACCTGGCTTTCATGGCACAGAAAGTTCCACAGCTTCTCGAAGCAGAATTCCATCTCGGCATCGTAGATATCTTCATCCTCGAAGATCGAGCGGTGCAGCCGGAATTCGTTATCCGCTTCCGCCCGGTCGTCGACGCGGTCGGACAGGTCGATGCGGGGTCCTTCATAAGCCATGGTCGTGCTCCAGAAATGCCATCAGGCCAAGTCTAGCACAGCAGGCAGAAGCGTCACCCCCGCATGGAAAGCGAAGTATTCGAGCCCGCCTATTCCAGTTCCCACTTCACGGACAGCCGGATCGACAGCGATTGCTCCCCCGCCGCGACAGGGGCCGCTTCGCGCGCGTCGCTTTTCGCCATGGACATCACGCGCCCTGCCCGCATGGGCCGGGGCTCGGGCCGTGAAACGCTCTCGCTGATGGTCAGCACGCGTTTCAGCTTCACACCGAGACCGTCGGCATAAAGGTCAGCCTTGCGACGAACATCGACCATCGCCTTGCGCCGTGCTTCTTCCATCAGGTTGTCGGTCTTGTCGACGAAAAAGCTGATGCCGTTCATCCGGTTCGCCCCGCCATGGTCATCTGGTCGATCAGCCTGCCCAGCTTGTCGAGGTCGCGCACCCGCACCGTCACGCCGTTCGATACCTGATAACCGACAATGCGCTGCTGTGCGGGGAGCGGGTTCTTCGGATCGTAAGGCTTGTATTGCGGCGCGATGCTGAAATTCGACGTCTGGAGATCTCGGTCGGCAATCCCCGCAGCCTTGAGCTCCCTGAACAGTTTGTTCATCGCCGCGGAATTGGCGGCAAGGGCTTCCTGCGCCGTCTTCGCATTGCTCGTCACACCAGAATTGATCGACGCGGTGTCGGGCCGGGCCTTCACTTCACCGGTCCCGGTCAGGGACAGGATCCGGTGCGGACGTTCGTTCGCTGCCTGCGCCTGCGCCTGGGCGAGAGGTGAGAAGGCGAGAAGCGCGGCACTACAGAAAACAGCCAGGGCATTCTTGGAAATCATAGGGTACTCCGTTTCACAAGTGAGACACCTGTCTCAGATTTGAGACACTTTGGAAACCATAACCTGACCGGCAATTGTGGCAAACCGGTGGCGCGATCCCGGCTGCTCAGTGTGCTTGATTCCGGTGCGCCGCCATCGCATTCTTCCGGCCATGAAACATCGCTTGAAATTCCTGCCCTGGCTGGGCGGCACAGCCCTGCTGGCGGG
>ERZ807291.5134-NODE-5134-length-16717-cov-7.274757_pt1 | contig 16717 bp, 9 predicted proteins | sample MGYA00521257_ERZ807291 | MGnify/ENA primary metagenome ERZ807291 (study PRJEB31413, sample SAMN03169783) | marine metagenome | biome: Marine; feature: Water; material: Subsurface seawater | place: North Sea | collected 2011-04-28 | depth 1 m m ... | reverse complement strand
AAAATGCTTACAGATCTAGAAGGTCAAAAGTGCTAAGAATTGCACGCAGTAATGGAGTTGAGAAAATTTACGAACCCAACTTACCATTTAATCCTTCAATACATGGGATCGGACTAGATGAAGTCCCAAATTTTAGACAAAAATGGCAATTTATGTTCGATCCAGTTCGAAAATTGGCAAAAGTAATCTTAGCAGATTTAGGCTTAGGTAGAAAAACTTAAACGGTTTTTACTTTTTATAACAAAAGCATTGTTATTAAAAAAAGTTACCCTAATTTAACATTTGCACCAAAAGCTAAGTTTTCATCAGTGCCATCTGGGGTGAGAACCCATAATAATCTACAGGGTGGCTTAATTTGTGGTGTGGTTGCATAACCATCTGTTAAATAGATGCACCCGTCAAAGGTTTGCCTCTTCCTTTCCTTTTGCAGGTATTCAAAAGCAGGATCAAACATAGTACCTCCGCGACCGCTCACCCCTTTAGGAAATTTTCCTCGATATTGGTAAGTTTGGCCGACTTCCGCATCGCATTCAATCACTAGGATTTCTGCACGGTTTTTCCACATCGCATGAATTTCTGTAAAAAAGAGCGAAAGCGAGTGATCATCGACCGAGCCAGAAGTATCGATAATCACTGCCATTCTTTGAAAAGACTTTATCCTGATGCCTGAACTTGGCTCTCCAAAGCGTTTGCTGTATCGTTTCATTGTTCCAACCACCTTCGTATGCCTACTACTATTTGCAAAGATACGCAGGCTTCTTTTCCAGTCCACTTGAGGTTTTCTTTTCTCGAGGATTGCACTCACTAAATCTTGTAAGAATTTAGGTGTTTTTTGCAAATCCTGCCAATCTTTCTCTTTCATTCGATTTTTCGAAATAAGAATGGCATCTTCGATTTGATGAAGTTCAGCCTCGTCTGCAGATTGATCCGACCAGTTTCCATGGTCATCCATCCATATTGTTGGCCCGCCTCTGCTTTTTTTGTTCAACAGGCCGTCGATAAATTTCCATCCCTCAAGCTGTTTTTCTAATTTTTTTCCCTTCTTCTTTTTTTGATCTTCTGTGGATTGAGCAAGCTCTTGTTCGATACTCTTTATTTCTTGAGGTGCATTTTGGCGAGCTTCGATTAATTTGGCATAGTAATATTCTACAGTTTCTTCGGGCTCTAGTTCCAAAACAGAAAATTGTCCAAGAAGAATCGCTCCTTTGGGCAAAGGCCAAGGACTCACATATTGATTAACGACAATGTCGGCAGCAATATTTGCGGTTTTGGAATCCCAATTAGTTTGGTGACGGTAGAGGTGTTTGAAAACTAGGTGAAGAACTTCGTGTTTGAGAACAGCGACTCGTTCGTCAGTCGAGTTGAGTTCTTGCATGAAAAATTTTGGGTTAATATACAAAGAAATTGCCTTGTTTCTGAGTCCAACTGCTGCAGTTTCAGTAATATCTTCAGAAATAACTCGTGATACCTGTCCTAAGAAATGAGCAAAGAAGGGCTCTCGAAGTAATAACTTGATCACCCATCTAGAGAGTTCATCCTCAATATTTATGGTCATTTTACATTGATTCTAAGAGCATTTTAGCAATCTGTGGATTACTTCTAATCATTAATTCACGGAGATGTTCGGGAGCTTCGTTACTGATGTCTAATGCCATCCCAAATTTTTGTTCTTTCGGAATATTTTCCGAGTTTAGAAATGCAATTAGATTTTCTTGCTCTTTGGGTCCCGGAGAAAATCTTTCTTGGGTCACATGTATAAAGAGTCGAGTGCAAATAGTTGAAAGACGATCTATTCTTCTATTTCCTTTTTTATCTGTACCTACTTCTTTGAGCCTTTGATTAATTTTGGCAAAGTCACTTGTTTCGAGAATTTCTTCCGGATCAATTAATTGAGTCAAGTCATCTCGGATAAAACTGGTAAAGGCAGCCACAGTAACATCGTCTAATGTACCCATTCCAAGATTACGGACAAGATCTTCCTCTTTTTCTAAGTCCTTGATGTTTTCAATTTGCCTAAAGAACTGATCTAGCGTTCGAGGGGTTGTTCGTTTGAACGTAATAGCCTCTGGGTGGGTTAGCACGAAACTAATACCCCTTTTATCTAACTTGGCCCCATCGGCCCATTTAGCCCAATCCTTGACATCGAATTCAAGGGTTGAGTGAATCATTCGTGTGAGCATTGCGTCGTCCAATGGAGTGACCGAATAATCTCCGCCCTCTGGATTGGCAGTTGCTACGATTTGCCATTTAGATGGCAAATCCCATGAAGTAAGTTGGAAATTTTGAAGTAGTTGCATGATACCTCGCAGGATGCGATCGTCTGCCCGGTTAAAGTCGTCGAGCAGAAGAATTCCAGGCCCTTCTTCTTTTGGAACCCAATGGGGAGGAAGGTAAACAGTATATTCGTCTCCGCTCATTGGCTTTTCAGGTGTAGGGTCCATTTCTCTAGGCAAACCATGTAGATCCCCCATTTCTTCGAATTGAGCGACTGGTACATCAACGAATTGCCACCCTCTATCCTTGGCAAAGGCTTTCGCAATATGAGTCTTGCCTAGTCCGTGCGTTCCCCAAATACAAACTGGAGTTCCGGGGCCATTTCTTTTGTCATTTTCTGTAAAAATATGTTCAAGGAATTTTTTCAGCTCTTCGGGTTTAAGCTTGGAGCCGTACATTGTCAGGTTTGGATCGGTCATAATTAAATAATTATTTGAGTGTAAAAATTATACTTATTCGTAATCAAAAGATTTAGAAGTTCAATATTCAAAAATGATTAGGCTTGAATGAGTCTATTCTGGAGCCCGGTCGGAGATGGGGTGGAGTGTTTGATACTTTGCTCAATCACTTTTTTAGATCCTAACAGAATTACTTTTTTTCGTGCACGACTACATGCAACATAGAGAAGATGTCGAGTAAGTAGCTCAGAATGAATAGAGGGAAGCATTATCATCACTTGGTCATATTCTGAGCCTTGGGAGCGATGAACGGTCATCGCGTAGGCAAGTTTATAGGGCGGTAGGCGGGTTGGTGAAATTGCTCGGTAAGTACCATCGCTTTGCAGAAACCAAGCGGCTAGTCGCTCTGGTTGGTTTTCGTCGGTAAGGAAAATCCCAATATCTCCATTGAATAGATTTACTCCATAATCATTCCGTTCGATGATGATAGGCATTCCAGAATAGCGGACAGATTTATTCTTTATTGTTTGATTAATTCCAAGAAGTTTCTGAGTTCTTTCATTAATCGAATTAACCCCACATTCACCTTCGTGAGTAGGGCAAAGAATTTGGAAATGTAAAAACGCCTGATGGGCTTCGGCAGGAGTTTTGGCTTGAGCAAGGCCTGCGTAGCCAAGCCGTATCATTTGATCCGCTTCTTGGGAGGATGTTCCTTCATCATATTCAAAATCAATTGTCGATCCTTGATCAATTAATTCGATTACCTCATTTGCATTTCCCCGAGAAATTGCTTGGCATAGCCGGTGAATTGAACTGTCCTTTCCAAATCTACGATTTGTCGAGAGCTTCGCAACAAGTTGGGGTTGATGCGGCAATAAAAAGTGCCGAACAATAGAGGCGAGGGGAGCTCCCGCTTCTACGGGTGCAAGTTGGTCAACATCACCAATTAAAAGCAAACGGCTTGTAGGTCGGATCGCGTCGACTAGTTTAGACATCAATGGAAGGTCTACCATAGAGGCTTCATCTACGATAACAAAGTCTGCATTCAAGGGAGATTCCGATTTCTTGCGAAAATGAATTGAGGGTGGTAGAGGCCGAAGTAATCGATGAATGGTTGATGCGTTTTGTGGGAAATTTTCTTTTTCGTCGGGACTGAGTTCGAAGAGCTTAAGGTTTGCTTGAATCGATTCCGTCATTCGCTGAGCGGCTTTTCCTGTGGGGGCTACTAAGGAGATAGATAACTCAGGGTTTTCTTTTAATAGTGAAGCTAGGATCGCGACTAATAAGTATGTTTTGCCTGTCCCTGGGCCCCCGGTAATCACTGCAAAGTTATTTCGAAGGGCAAGCTTGGCTGCATTTAATTGGTCTGGGGCGTCTTTGAAATATTTTATGATCTGATGATCAATTTCAGTATGGTTATTTTTTGCTTCCTTGCTCCACTGCACAAGCCGCTGGGCGAGGGAAGTTTCGTAGTCAAAATACCTTCGGAAATAAAGGTTCCCTTCTTGTGCCATGACAAGGGGCGTTCTCTCGTTTTCGGAGCCGACTATGGAATTTTGTCTTAAAATTTTAACCGATTTATTGTCTGGGGCATCGATTTCGATGGAGGCATTTCCAGCAAGTAATTGTAAGTATAAATTCTCCAAAAGCGGAAGAGCTTCTTTTAGAGAGCCGCCAGAATATCTTTCAAAGAAAGAGAGTAATTGTTTTGGAAAAGGGGAAGTGGATTCAAGCATGGGACTGAGCCCTTTCTACGCTAAAGAATTGGTCCATCGACTCGATCATGGATTCGGGTGGACAATCAAAGAAAATTCCGTCGTCGGGTAGGGATGGTTCATACATTCCCCGAAGAAAGAGGTAATAGTTGCCGCCAAAATTCTGAGTATAATTATAGGAATTGGGCATTGTTTGTTTAAGAAAACGATGAAGGGCAAGGGTATAAAGGTGGTATTGAAGAATATAGTCCGAATGAGCCATAGTGCTAGGTAATGACTTCGAAGCAAAAGCACCCTGTTCCCCCGTAAGCAGGTTCGATTTCCAATCTAGAATGTAATACTTTTGGTTATGCCTAAATGTGAGATCGATAAATCCTTTAAAGAAACATTGGTTCGTTTGAACTATGCTCTCGTCTGCTTTTCCCAGAAGGTATGAACTGAATAAATTATTGGGTGCCACTAGGCTTAAATGTTGACCCAATTCGTGAAAAGAAAAGTCTGGAGCATGAACATGAAATTCTAATTCTACCATTAGATTTTCTTTAAGAATTTCAGAAAGTTTCAGAACTGCACCGTTATGTTTGTTTAAAGGAGTATTAAGGGCAGACAATACAAGACCATGGGCAATTTTTGGATCGGCATTCCTGAGGCCATGTTTTCGCAATTGAAAATCAATCGTAGCACTATGATCGTTTTCCTGGAAATCGATATTTTCAAAAACTTCATGGAAAAAATTTCCTGCCTTGGTTCCTGCTGGGAATGCGTGGGCTTTTTTTCTTTGACCAAAAGGAATAACAAGTGAGTGAGAGAAATTTTCGCTTTCATCTAAATCTTTTTCTTTATTTTGACCTTTAATTTTCTGAGAGAATGAGCTGGTTAAATATCCAGATGGAATAGTCCCTAAAAATTCCAGCGATCTGTAACTCGATTCAGAAAGTGTTCGCTGATAAGTTCTTTCGGGTTTTCCTACTTTACAATTTTCAACCGAGAAAAGATCTGGTCTTTTTTCAAGGGTCTCCAAGGCATTACTTATATTTTCGGAAATACATCGAGCGATACTCGAGAAGGCAAAATTTTTATTGGGTTCTCGAATGTAAAAATACATACGAGAAGAGGCTCGAGTAAGGGCAACATAAAGTAAACGCATCCCTTCCTGTTGAGTTTCTAAGTCCTTGGCTTTTTTAAAAGGGACTTTCCAACTGAAAGGAATGAAAGTAATTGGGAATTCAAGTCCTTTCGATTTGTGAATGGTAAGAATTTTGATTGCATCGTCGTCAGACTCAAGGCGTGCATCCGCTTCATCGATATCCGTATTCATTTGAATTTGCTTAATATACCAAAGATAAAGATTGCGAGGGAAATTTGATGACACGGTTTGTTCTGCTTGGTAGAGAAGCTCACTTAAGTGGAGGTAATTGGTCATTCTTCTTTCCCCATTAGACTGACTTAGTATCCTTTGCTGTATTGGCTGGTATAATTTATTCTTAAGATCGTTTATATTTCTAAAATCGTCCCTCAATAGGCTTTGTAATGCGTAGCTGAGTCCATGCTTCGCCCAAAGTTTACTCCAAGCAGAAAATCGATCTGCCCAAAAATCCCAATTTGCTGGATTTACTTCAAAATTTTCTAATTCTATAGCGGTAAAGGAAAAAAGAGGAAGAACTAAGACTTTTCGAATTTTACTTGCGTCATTTGGAGAGAGAAGAGCTTCCATCAAAAACTTAAAATGTTTCGCTTCTTCTGAGTGAAAAATTGATCTGCTTGCCTGTAATACGCAAGGAATGCCAAACTCATTTAACTTTGCATAAACAGCATCCACCTCTGGGTTAGTTCGGCAAAGCACCGCAATATCGGAGCCACGAATAGGTCGTCCTCCAATATTTGTTATTTTATCTGGATCAAGAAGGGAAAGAATTTCATGGGTAATATCATTGAGAATGCCCGCTTCCACTTCTTTTTGTGTTTCATTTTTAGTTAATTTTGGCGAAAATCGAATATTGAAAGGTGCGGGTGCCAAGTCTCTCTCTTCTCGAACTAGAAGCTTTTCTTCATCTCGTTCAGTGTGTCCTTCAGATTTTTCGAAAATTATTCTTTCGTCCATAAACAGGTTGTCATTTGCCTGTTCGTGCTTGTTTGCTGAGTGAAGGGTGAGGAATTGATTGGTTGCTTCCACCAATAATGGATGTGTTCTATAATTAGTCGTTAAGGAACAAATATTGTCTTTTTCCAAGTTGCCTCGAATTTTTAAATAATTGTTTAAATCAGCTCCACGAAACTTGTAGATAGATTGTTTGGGATCACCGATGTAAAAAATATGCTTTTTTTCTTCGCTTGAACTTTTTGTAAAGAGCTTTCGAAGTATTTCAAATTGTAAAGGATCCGTGTCTTGAAACTCATCAACAAGAGCTGCATCGTATTGCGAAAATACTTTTTCGATTAGTGATGAACCTCTCTCTCCACCTAAGCCTAATGCGACAAGTTGTTGCAAATCATCAAAAGTTCTAAGGTTAAGTTTGTCCTTTAATTTTGAGAGTTGAGATTTACCATAAGTTAAAAATCTCTCGATTATAAAATCTTCAATTTTTTGGCAATCCTCACAGAAGGTCTGTGCCACCCCAAAAAAAGAGGGGCAATTTTGGCCATTTTTTGGTTTAATTTCCTCTTTTAGATTTATTCTGATTAGATGGATGAGACCATAATCTGGCGAAGGTGATTCAATCTGTTCTATTGCACTAGCAAATCTTTGTTTAAACTCGAAAAAGTTGTTTTTCGGTTTAGCTCCATTTTGGGCTCCTTTATTAAATAGAAAATCTTTAATTTCTGAAAATTGAGCTTTCCAAGTATTCACCAAAGTTTTGTATTTTAAATGAGCATTATATTCCATCTCATCGAATTCCTTTTGGCTAAGAGTTTCGTTATTTTTGGTGTCACTCTCTTTTGTATTAAAGGCTTTAATTAAATTTTCAGTTCGTAAATTTCCAGTGTAAGCCAAGGCCGAACAAAAAGGAGTAGAATCTAAAAAATAAAATCTACGAAAATCTAAGGTTACTTGTTCTATTAAATGTTCTTCATTGACGATTAGGTCGGAGTTAGGACGAACTCCACATTCAAACGAAAATTCCGAAAGCAAACATTTGCAAAAGGCGTGGAGGGTAAAGATTCTAGCATTGTCAAAATTAGCTAATGCTCTGGAGAGAAGGTTTCGAGAGTCCTTTTCGTGTTTTGCGAGCGATTTTTTTTTCTCTCTTAAGTTTTTTCTTATTCTCTCTTTTAATTCATAAGCTGCAGCATTGGTAAATGTGACCGCAAGAATTCTCTCAATCGGAATTTTTTTCTCTAAGATCAATCTTTCTACGATGCGGCAAAGAGTATATGTTTTACCAGTACCAGCATTGGCCTCGATCATAGTTTCTCCTACGAGTAATGTCGCTGTATCTGCATTAAATTTAGGAGGACTCATTGGATAAACATTCCTTCCTCATCTAAAATGTTCATAATGAGCTCGTTCATTTCAATTGTATCTTCGTTTTCCCAGGGGTCTTGCGGGTAGCAAAGTTGGTTGGCGAACTCATGACCTTCACCCCCTTGTTCTTTATTCCAGTCAGACTGGGCACACCCGAGTGGACTTTTAGCGTTGGCTTTTGGCTTTGTAATTTTGTGTTTTTGTGTCTGATCTAACCAATGAATTGATGAATTAGGAAAAAAGGGTAGGGGACGATTTCTTCCTTGTTTGTACAATTCGATTAGTTTTTCCAGTTGCAGTATACATTGATGGGAGGCTCTTTTTTCCAATAGATAACTTTTATCCTTCCCTGCGATTATAGTTTTAATATTCCCTGTGAATTCCTCGGATGAATTAAGCCAAAGATGGCGAATTAAGCCTTCCATGCAATGCTTGCCCTTTAATTTTGACGAAAAAAAGAGGCCCTGGGTATCCCCAAAAATTGATCTACAAGTTCCTTCCAATTGAATATTATCAATCTCGACCACACTTGAGAAAAGGTTTGAAGGTTGGTTGAAATTGATAGGAACACGGTTCAAAATTACTTGTACTTCACCTTGGAAAGAAGCATTCAATGCATCTCCTAAGGTTCCGTGAGGCAAAAGACCAGCTTTAATAAGTTCTTGATGTAAATTCTTATTTTCGACTGAAAAACCCTGGCCGATCAAGTCCCTTTTTTCAGGTGTATCGATTATTCTATCGATCATTCTAGATTTAATTGCCGAATCTTTAATTGGGCACAAATCAAGGCGTTCATGTTCGGGGAGCAAGGATTCGTCATCCCATGTTGAAATGTTAAGTCTATTTTTAACGAAGTAGGTGCAAGGCCCTTTCCAAAAATTAATTAAGTCATTGAGTTGAATTCGATTTGAACCTTCATCTTGTACTGGAAGAAGCGATAAAGAAAAAGATTCGGTTTTAAATCGATCTTGGGTAAGAGCATAAGCCGCTTCACAATTTCTTTTTGAGAAACTTCGAGGACGATTTTCCGAAATGAAACGATTGGAGTCGTTAGAATTGTTACTTTTGAAATAATTCTTGCCAAAAGGTTGTAGAGGGTGAACGAACAAAAAAGCGTCTTTAGCAGATTTGAATAAATTTATATTCGTAAAATCAATAATGTGATCAAGTTGTTCTAGAATCTCATCAACCACTACAGATGGGGGAATGGGCTCATTATTTTTATTCGATTGTCCTTTGAAACTGAAGTAAATGCATTGGCGGGCGCAGAGGAGTGATTCTAGAATTAATAGTCGGTCTTCTTCTGCTTGATTACGGTCTTCAAATTTTGGTTTTAGTTTGCACAAGTCAAAACTAGGTCGGCTTAGGTGTGCAGGAAAAGCACCACCATCTAGCCCTAAATAGCAAATGACCTTAGCTGGAATTCCACGAGCGGATCGCGGGCTAGAGAAAGTGACTCCATGAGTCAAATGCCGCGAGAATGGCGACTTGTCATTTAAAGTACGTTCTAAGTGAAAGCGAATAACTGGAAGGGGTTCTTTATCGGCCTCGTCACCAGCTTCGTTGGTTAGGACTTTAAGCGATTTTCTAAGTTCGGTTAAGTCGGTGTGTGTTTCTTCTTCATCAAGAAAGAAGACTTTCAATAAATAATCTTCGATAATGTCTTGCCAAGTAGAGGGCTTGTGTCTTGAGAAGCAAATATTTGAAAGCTTTTTCAGAGCTTCTACTATTGTAATTAATTTAGACAAAAGCTCTACGCGACTGCCCTCAATTTCATCAAGAGGTAAAAGATCATCAAATTGATCGTTGGTGCTTTTTCCTGAGCAAAATCCAATTAACATCCGATCGATTCCATTTTGCCAAGTGTTCTCATTGAAAGGAGGGAGATTTAAAGATTTCTTATGTTCGCTATCGTAGCCCCAAGCAATGTTAGTTTCTTCGATCCACCAACGAATAACCTCGAGGTCTGACTCTTGGAGATCGAATTTTTTACAAATAGCTGGTCTGCTGATTAGTGTGAAAAATTCCCTAGAATTTGCTCGTCCTTCTGCAAATTCAAGTAAATGGTAAAATGTGTCAACTACTCGACTTTCATTTCTCCATTGTCGATCACAAATACCATAAGGAATTTTCTTCTCTAATGTTTCAGGATTGTCAAAAGTACTTTTAATGAGAGCCGAATACTCTTGAATTCGTGGGCATAGAACAAGAATATCACTTGGTAAAAGTTCGGGTGTTTGATTGAATTGGTCGAGGAGAAAATCCTGAAGCACATTGACTTCTCTTTGGGGACTATGGCAGGAATGAAACTGAATGCTTGTATCTTCTTTTTGATATTCAATTTTTTGAAAATCATTTCCTTCGGGCATGCTAAGTAAATGATTTTGTAGAGAATGTAAGGCATTCTTAGAGTTATTCTTTCTCGTGGAATGAATGAACTCGGGTTGATAAATATCTAAATCTTCGAGTAAAAAGATAAACTTTTGCCAATTCTTACCCAAGTTTCCAAGGAGTGGGGGACCTAGTTCAAGAAACATGGCTTCTCCATTTTCTTGCAGTAGTAAACGCTGACGGTTTGAAAGTACATCTTGCCAGTAATGTTCGGTTGGTTGAAGAAGGAAAGCATGCAATTCTTTTTTCTCTGCATACTTTGCAAAGACCTTCATGTGGACCGGAGGAATGGGAGAAAAACCAAAAAAATAAATCTTTTGCGGGCTTTTTGACGCAAAACACACTTCATCTGTGAGGGTGACTAATGGAGGGCAGGGCATATCTCCGCTAATTCTTTTCCACAATATTGCCTGCCAAGCTTCGTCCTTATTTTCAGATTGTATCTGTCCGTTTTCCCACTGTTCAATTAATTTGGGGCGGTAATGTAAGTAACCATCAAACACATTAGCCACTTCCCAGCAAAACTGAATTTTTTTCAGAGGATCATCCTCGGCAATAAATGAAGCGACAATCTCAAATTCATCTGGATGATCTATTATCACCATAGAAAGAATATTCCTTATTTTCCAAGCCATTCTTTCCTTGGAAAACGGATTAGCTTGGTTCTGGTTCTCTGTACGTATATTATCACTCGCGATATCCCAAATTATTTTCTCTGTGGATAAGAAATGAAGATTGGCCGAAACGCCTAGTTTTTCTGCGATTTTCAATTTGAGCCAAGTTCGCATACCTTTTCCCATGGTAATCACCAACCTTTTTTCAAATGGATCGGTACTTTGAATTTGGGAAACCAGTTCGGAAAGAAGGTTTTCGGTTTCGTTAGAAGTGTGGAGTTGAAAAGTCATTTTTTCGGAAAAAGGTTAATTTATAATTTCTTTACCATGGCTCTTCGGTCAAGGGTTTTCCATTAAAAGTATATGAAAGGTCCTCCAAATCGACCCTTAGACCACCATTCTCCAAGTCTTGTTTGACTGAGTCACTTACTTTTGGCCAGTAAACTGTTTCTGGTTTTATCTCTAGGATATAATTCAAAAGAACTAGTAAATTTTGATCGAGGATTTCTTGGTTGCCATAATTTCCTTCGATGAATTTGTCCCACTCAGTTTCGTTAAGATGTCGGACTGTTTGGAGAAGGCAGTAAAGTCGAACCCATTTACCATCTTTTTCAGCTTTTTTGATTTCTTTCTCTATTGACCAAATGCAAGATAGAAAGTCTTTTTCCTCTTGGCTCATCAAATTAGCTGATGGGTTAGGTTTATGAATTTCTTGGAGCTCAATGGTCTTTTCCTTTTTGGGCATAATCATGTTTGCAAAAATGCCCCCTAGTAAAAAGCTCATGAATGAGCCCCCATTTTCAGCTTCAATAAAACCTGCTTCTTCATTTTCATGAATAATGGGATTAAGTTCTTCAAATTCGTGATCATCAATTAACATACTTTAGACTAACACCAATGGGGGGACATATATTGTCTTTATGTTTTAGGGTACTTTTGAATGGTCTCTTTAAGTTCGTCTCTGATGTCAACAGCGAGTTCATTAGGTTGGACAACAGTGGCGTGTTTCCCCCAGCTCATTACCCAAGATTTAACTTCAATTAAATGATTAACTTGAATATGAAAATCAATGCCTCCGTCATTTCTAATTTTTATTTTTTGTGAGTCATTCCTTTTTCTTTCTTTAATATAAGGAGCGGCATGAGCATCAAAAATAATATGTACTTCATAGATCTCGTCTCCACGAAAAATTCCGAAATTATTTTTCATATATTTTTCAATTGAGAAAGCAATTTCAGGAAAAGTGGTCGCGTGAAGTTTTAAATGAGACATCCTTGCAAGAGAATAAAAATGTGAAGGTTGGTTAAGTTGGTCGCCGACCAGTAGATACCAAACATTGTCGCTATTGATTAAGTGGGCGGGTTTAAGTTTCGCCTTTTGTTTGATGCCTTTACTGGGGTATTCGTATTTGAACGAGATTTCTTTTCGGTCCCGACACGCTTTTGACAAAAGATCTAAAATCTTATACTTAGCCTTGCTCCAACCCGCAGGACGAAAGGTAACGTATTCTTTCACACGTTTCATTCTCGCGGATTGCTTGAAGCCCATTTGAGTTATAATTTTATCGTACAGGCGGGAAAGTGGTTCATGGAAATGGGTACCTTGGTAACGTTCGATCGAGTTTCTTGCTATCAGAAAGGCAAAGACTTCTTCTTCATTCAGTTTTATCGCGGGGAAGTCCATTACTTCCTCAGTATATTCATAACCGCCAATACTTTTGTTAAATGCGATGGGTAGGTCCCAGCAATCCTTCATAAATTTAATATCCCGCTGTATTGTCTTAGTCGAGACAGCACACTCAATTGCCATTTCTTGGCATTTGGGATATTGCCCTCCACTGAGAAGTCTTCGGTGAATTCGGGACATTCTATCGAGCGTGGTGTAGGTAGTTGAGTAAAGATCGTTTTTCATGAAAATCAGTATCAAAGTTAACTTTTTGATCTGTCAAGTAAAGGACTCTATTTGTCTCTTTAAAATGAGGATCGCTTAATTCATTTTGAAACTTATACAAAAGCTTGTTTGTGTTTTTAAGTTTCTTTTGAGAGCAAACAAAGGATGAAGATAATTATTTAAAGAAATTTAAAAGCTTTTAGTTCATTAAAAAATATAAAATTCATGAAAGTTTACATTTTATTGTCAAATCAAAGTTATGGACCCTACGATCATAATCAGATTGAAAGCTATCTAAAAGATGGAAGAATTGGAGAGACTGATTTAGCGTGGAGTGAGGGGAAGCTAGACTGGCAACCCCTAAGTGAAATAATTTCCAGACCTGTACCTGAATCTTCAGATCGAAAAGTGGATGATTTTGATAAGATCAATGTTTTGATTCAGAATGGAGAAAAAGAATTTGCCTTGGATCTTGCCAAAAGCCTCAACCGTAAAGATATATTTAGCAAATTATTAGAAAAGTGCTGTATTGGCTCCGATGGATCCATTCACTTGAGTAGTCTTTACTATGGGCACAGGGGTGATATCACCCTCTTTTTTAAATTACTCTCACTTGCTCCCGAAGGAACTCCTTTTTGCAGTACATTAAAGAAAGAAAATTTCACATCCCTTATATTAGAGGATAATTCTTCTATTGAAGAACTTAGTTTCCTTGAGGGATTTACTAATTTGGAAAATTTGGAGTTTAAAAGCTGTCCATCGCTTGAAAATTTTGAAGCACTTACAAAACTAACTAACCTCAAGACCTTAGAGATTACTGGTTCTGGATACCGGTCGTTTAAGGATTTATCATCCTTGGAAGACGTAACAATTACAAATCTTAGTATTACCAAATGTAGTTCCCTGGTAGATATTTCTGCCCTTTCAGGTTTGCCCAATTTAGATAGTCTGAGAATTAATGATTGTAGCTCTTTAAAAGATATTTCTGTCCTTTCAAGCTTACTCAATTTAAGAAGCTTAAACCTTCAAGGATGTAGCTCAATTAAGGATTTTGGCAGCCTAATGTCTTTGGATAATTTATGGGATAAAGTTTTACCCAGTCAGTTTTACCCAAAGTTGACTTATTATGAAAGAGTCCCTCAACTATTTTCAAAAATATACTACCTGACTGAAGATTTTATTGAGGAATCCCCCTTTGAATCTTTAGAAGAATTAGAAAAGGCCCAAGAGGAAGGTTCAGAAAAATGGGATGAATTTTTATCTGAAATAAACGGATATTACGAACCAGACGAAACAGATGAAGACTGGCAGGATACCATGTATGATGAATGGGAATATAGAGCACCGAGTGTATGATTATCAGTTTTATATAAATTATTATATCAATCTGATCGTTCAGATATTTTTTTATGATTCATAGATATTCATGTTCCGAAAAAAATCTGGATCTATGAAAATATGAATATCTAGGAAGGGCAAAGCCTTTGGGTATGTTCATTTCTTTCTCATTTCACTTGAGAAATTATAGATAGTTAGCTGTCCATTTTTTGATTTTTATTCTGCTGTACAAACTTGGCCAAACCTTGCGAGGCTTAGAGATCTTCAACTTTGAATCTCGATATCTTCAAAAAAATGATGCCTTGGACAGTCTTGATATCTAGAGTTTTATGTATTTAGAAGATGTTTCTATGCTGTATGAATTAAAATCGTTAACATCCCTGAGAGTCACAAGAAAGTTTAGGATTGGAGTTATAGTTCCCATGTTGATAATGAAATAGATGAATTTACTGAACTACAGGTTGAGGACGCTAGGGGATGCTCTCCCACCGTGTTATGTGAGAGAATAATTTGAAAATTAGAATTAAGAACCGTTCGTTTTCATTTTCTGGTCGAGCAAATTAAAAGTTTACAATTTATAAAATGTCTCATCTATTTCTGGTGTGGATCGATCAAATTAATAAAAAACAGTTTAGAGTAAACAAATTTCATCATGAAAACTGAGGATATTCCGCCAGCTGAATTATTGCTTATTGCAAGTGTTGATACCGAGCTTGGTCCTCGTCAAATTCGTTTTTACTGGGGTGATTTGTCAACCTTGATAAAAGAAGATTCAGTTGTAGTAATAAGCACGAGTTGCTTCCAACCCAAAATTACGGGAATTGCATGGAGAAGAATTTTAGACAGGTTTCCGGCTATTGAAAAAGAAGAACCTAACTTTAAAGAAGTGATTGTTTCGAATCCTAGTTCTTCATTATGGCAAATGAGCGAAGAAGATTCCGCAATATGTGCGAGATATGGAGATAAAACGGATTCTTTATTTCGCCCACCGGCTATTTTGGTAAGCCCTCCATTACAGAATATAGATTTCAAACGTCTGTTTGTTGTCCGTTCTCTTCCCGGTGGAAAGACAGCAGGCACGGATTCTTCCTTAACCGACAAATATTATAATATGGTAAAGACTTGTTTTCCTGCAATCAAAGCGATTGAGGCACAAGAGCAGATGCAATCAGTAAAACCAGATGCTCATATTTATGAACATGTCGTACTTTCCGCCTTAAGTTGGAGACAGGGTTATGAATTGAATAATAATTCCGATAGCACAAGCCTGATTTTTGACTCTTTGTTAAGCTCCGCAGAATCTTGGTTTCGAGCTTCTCCTTGGTGGCGTTGTATTGATATTGTTTGTTGGGATCCCCGGAAAGATAAAGAAGAGATCTCGCGAAAATTAAGGAATTCCGTTGGTGACGAAACCAAAGTTCAAGAACAGTCCGAATCCTTGAAATGCCTACACAAGGAAGTCTTGGATGATTTACAAATTTTAAAAAGAATTTTTGTCGCTAAACATGGTTTCAAAGGAAAGGATCATGTTTCTTTGCAGGAAGAAATTGAGCGCTTGGATAAAGTACTTTCACTTGATGAATTGTTAGTAAAGGAAGTTGGTTCGGCCGCGGGCACATTAGCCGAGGCTCTAGTAAAATGGCTAGCTCGAGATATTTTCGGGAAGGGAACCGCCCTTAGTGGATCTTTTGAAAAAAATATCGAACTATTGGGCCAAAGTAAGGAGGGTAAACCCAAAGTTTCACAATGGGTTAAGAGTTATCTTCACACATTGAGAGTCCTACGTAACAGTTCGGCTCATGCTGCGGATAAGGATGGAAAGAATTCTGAAATTTTGCCCAGTACCTTGGCTGAGGAAGACCTGACCGTTCTTTTTGCGAGTTTAAAACGTGTTCTTCGAATTCATCTCGAACGAATTAAGGGAAAGATTCAAAACTGATATCTTACTTTTTTCAAAAACTAAAAGAGGTTCCAAGCAGCTCATACTTTGATCGCCCTTTACCGGCGGCGGTAGACAAACTACCTGCAATTTTGGAACGGCGCATGCACCCATGTGGGCGTCGCTTGAAACCTAGACATATCATGAAGTAACTTATTCATTCTAATCAAGAAAAATCTCCGGGAATTTTCTCAAAGCTTCTTCCTGTGCAGATTGGTAATGCTTCTTGTACTTCCACGCCCACGAAAACGCCGATTCGATTCGATAAGAACCATCCATGTTCGTACCTAGCCTTCTGAACATCCCTCCAATAGTTTCTCGAATTTGACGATCCAGGTCTTTGAATGCAGTAAGGTCATTCGCCAAGCTGTAATAGGGTATCTGCATACCGATGGCTCCCGAAATTTCCCGATTAATTTCCCGAACCATTCTTTCAAGCAAGGAAAGGCGATCGTTTTTCAATGGTGAATTTTCAATCGCTCGAGCAAATTTACGAGTTATACCCTGATAGGATCTGATCCATTTAATTGATTTGTTTTCAGTTATCTCGACTTGGTTGTGGTGAAATGAAAAACCTAGGAATTCAAATCCCTGTTCAAAACTTTTAATAACTGTCTTGTGCTTTGAAAGTTGCAGACCTAATTCATCAAGCTCCTTAAGTAGTTTTTGATGTGCAACCGATAATTCCTCTTCTT
>ERZ807291.5132-NODE-5132-length-16721-cov-5.929197_pt1 | contig 16721 bp, 22 predicted proteins | sample MGYA00521257_ERZ807291 | MGnify/ENA primary metagenome ERZ807291 (study PRJEB31413, sample SAMN03169783) | marine metagenome | biome: Marine; feature: Water; material: Subsurface seawater | place: North Sea | collected 2011-04-28 | depth 1 m m ... | reverse complement strand
TGACTCTTTAAGATCCTCCATAACTTTACGAACTTGAGCTGAGTCATAAAACAATGGGGTCTGCAGTATTTCAGTGATAGACGCAAACCTTTCATCTAGAGTATCTAAACTCTCTTCAAGGGCATCTTCTACCTGTATGATAATCTTTCCAAATTTGTAATTATAGTAAAGAGAAACACATAGAGCAGTGGACAAAGCTAAAGACAACATCGACATAACTAATATCATCATAATCCCAATACTCCATCAACTAATTTATCATATTTCTCACTAATCCTACCTAAACTATAACGAGAAATTACGGATTTTTGTAAGCTAGACGCATTATCCATCGCAGTCTTTCGAAATTTTTCGTCTGTGAAAAATCGTTTGACCACGGAAGAAGCCTTGTTTACATCTGGTTCGAACCATTTACCACCTACCCATATTTGTCCATCGATCCTCTTCTTAGGGATTGGAACTTCCCGACCTTTGAGCTTGACAAATTTGTGATCTAAAAACTCAGGATGTGCAGACCAATCACTAGCAATGACAGGTATACCGCATGCAGCAGCTTCCATTATCGGTAATCCAAAGCCTTCACCTCTCGTCATAGTGAATAAAGCAGATATCTTCGGATGTTTATATAGGCTAACTAACTCTTCATCACTGAGTTCACCATGAACCAATGTGATCGGAAACTGGATACCTAGAATATCTTTAATATCTTTCAGTTGGCTAACTGTACGATATCTGTCCATTGAGCCTCGGCCTGCTGAATTAACTTTGAGTACTACTCCCACACCATCTAAGCTATTCAATGGCTTGACTAAAGATTTTAGAGTGTTAAAGAAATTTTTCCTGTCTGTCTCTGGATCTGGAAGTATTGATGAGAGTATTAACAAGTTATGGCTAGGTACATCACCTAAATTAAAACTAGAAGAAGTATATTCACATTCTGGTACGTATGCTTCTGGTATGACAAGTATCTTATTTTTAGAGCATCCACCTCGAACAAGGGTGTCTTTTGCAAACTGAGAGGGCACAACAGCTTTTGCTAGTGAAGGAGTATTAAAGAATGATTTCCAATTTGGGTTACACTCTGTTGCTTCAACACCGGCAGTAATGCCAATCGTTTTCTTTGCATTCACTCTCCAGTCATTTGCCCATTCATGTGGCAGTGAAACAATAATGTGAAGATCGACTTTGGTGGTAGGTAGGGCAACCCTATCTAGGATCTCTCCTGTCAGACCATTATTAGTATCCTTATGCAAATACCAACCTGTATTACCCCAGCTTGTAGCATTGACCGTTAATTCTGCAGAGTGCTTTTTAGAATATCCTAAAGCCCAAGTAAAAATTTGTCTAGAATGGACACCATAACCTGATTTAGACAACAATGGCCCAGTTATATGAATTTTCATATTTTCTCCACGACGAAAGTTTTATAATTGCATTTCCAATTTTTAAGAGTTTCCTGAATGCTATTTGACCAATCTTTTACGGTATCTTCATAATCGAATTCATATCCAACATAATCTAAGACTTGTGATTTTAACTTGGCTTTTTCAGTACTGTCCATAGAATACATCTCATATATCTTTTGTGCAATAGTTTCAGCTGAGCACCATTGGTCAAAAATCCATGGAACACTCTGAGTAGAATTAAGAGTTTTCATTTCAATAGGCAGAGCTCTTCCATTTTCGATGCCAGTACGGTGATCAATTATCTGTCTAGTTTGGCCCCCAAGAAGGGGTGCAATGATTGGCGTTCCTGTCATCATGGACTCTAGAGTTGATAATCCAAATCCTTCAGCATTAGATATATTAATTGTGCAGTCAGATATATTGTAGTACTCATTGATCTGTGGAAAGTCAATATTTGCAATTGAGAACTTCACATTATTGACAACATTGAATTTTTTACAAAGCTCTATAAGGTTCGAACCTACTTCCATCCTAGGATTTGTATGCATGAACAAAGTCACATCTAAAGGTTTCCCTTCTTTTCGAAGCCTTTCTACAAACATTGACCAAGCCCATATAAGATCTGCAGGCCGTTTCCTACCAAAGTTCTTGTTGTTCCAAAATAATATCCAATCATTTTCTTGTCTAGGAAGATATTTTTCTTTAGCTAGCTTGATAGCAGATTTAGACATAGGGAAATACTGTGACTTTGGAACTGCATGCGGGATAAATTTTGTTTTGCTACAATATCTCTCATCTTCTAGAAGCATTGTAGCTGTCATATGTGAATGGCAATTAATTGCATCAGTAGCATCATAATACGGAGAATTAAATTCCGGAAATGGCATAGCATCCCATACATGCCACCAAACAATAGGGCAAACTTGATGGATCTCATCTTCTATCTCAAACAACCAAGTGAAAAATCTAGGGTCAGTAAAGATAAAAATTACATCAGGCTTCCATTTCAAGAGTATTTTTCTAATTTGAGTCTGTGTACCAAATCCATTGACTGGTTCAATGATAATATCTTCGTGGATTTTAAGAGTCTTAGCTTCTGGCTGATGTTGCTTAGCAGCACCTAGTTGATAGATTGAATATTGGCCTGTTTTTACCAAGCCATCCATTAAAAATCGAGTCTGTGTTGCAACACCAGAGCTCATAAGGGCGTGGTCACTAAGCCAAAGTATTTTTGTTTTTTTCATTTACCACTCCTTGTGGCCGTTGCAATGCTCTGTGCCTGCAAATGGGCAGTATTTACATGAATCATAATTTCTAGGATATAGAGAACGACTGACTGCAGTCACCATAGATTCAATAACTTTGTCAGACTTTTCAATAAACTTTGGGCCTGCTGAAACTTTAAGGAGTTCTAGAGTCTTGCCTGGCTTTTGGTCACGCTTCATGAAAACAAATCCAGCCCTCATATCTTTCAAGGGTATGCCAAGCTTTTGAGATACAAACTTTTTATATAAGCCAACCTGCATTAAATAATTGAAGTCTCTTCGCTTATTATACCAACCACCACCAGGTAAACGATAGCCTCCCCATCCACCTTTTCCAGTTGTCTTCCAGTCAATGATCCAATAGGTCCATGTGTTTTTGCTTTTATTCTTTGGTACTTTAATGATAGCATCTACGAACCCCTTAAAAGACATTCCAGAGTCTCCAATAGGTTCATAAAGCGGAAGTTCTGCTTCTACAGGTTCCCACTCAGGGAAAGTTTCATCCATAAATGCTGGGAAATCGTCTAATACAATGTTAGCCATGTCAATCCAGCCATCAACAGGTTTGTACTTAAACCATTTATTCATTTTTTGAGTTGCTAAATATTCTTCTGTATCGAAACCATTTTTGCCCCATGCTTTTCGTATTTCTTCTGCACAAAAATCTTTATCAATAACTTTTGTTTTCAAAAATGTTTCGATTGTATCATGGAGTGCAGTACCAAAGTCTGCAAAAGGATTAGCTTCATAAGTCTTGTGGCCATCGATATATGTTAATCGATGTCGATGTGGACAATCTTTCCACATCTTAATCTCAGAAAATGAAACATGTTTTTTATTTTCAGGAAAGGGCATTGGAGCTCCGTATTTTTAATGTTCAAATACATTATACTAAATGATACAGAGCTTTACAATGAGTTATTAAGAGTTTTCAATACCTTTCAAAATATCTTTATACATCCTCTCAAGAGTATCTAGATACTTGTCTTCATAATACTCTAGGATTTCGGTATCTTCTGGCCAGACATTAGCTTTGATGCTTTCTAGAGTAAACATGTGAAGCCTAACTACAAGTTCATCAACCATAATTATTCACCCTCTAGGATGTTCCAAAATACTTCTGTGCGGCTTTGCAAGTATTCTTTTATTGAATCATACGTGCCATTAGCAAACCATCCTTCATTCGCATGTTGTACGTTTTCATTGATGTGTAGTTCACAACCTAAAAGCTTTGCTTCAATAACCATTCGAGGGCATGTATCTCCACCGCGGGGTAGTGCAACCAAGCCTTTCACACCACTTAAGAAATTATACATTTCCATCGTATCTAATCCGGTAAAGCCACAAGGATCATACTTGCAACCTTGTCCATAAGCCCATTCTTCTGCATCTTCGGACCCTTTAATCCAAGAAGTCGATCGTTGATATGCCCACATGTCTTTTCTAACAACACCTTTTTGCAAAGTAATTGCATTTTCTAAGGTACGCCATTCCGATTGTGAAAATACTGATGAAAGCACCGAGGTATTATTCATGGCCCAGTCTGAGAATCTGTCTGCATACACTTGTCTTTGCAATTCTGACATAAAAAATACATGTTTTGCTGCAGTATAGAACATCAATACTGCTTTCCCTAAACCAGACTCATGACAGTCACACTCTTGATCTTCAGAAGCAAAATGTTTTTCAGGAGAACGATACTGACAGAATTTATAATCATATTCAATCACAGAGTAATCAAAGTTCTGAATAATATAAGGAAGCATCCTAGCATCAAGCGTGGAAAAATTACCAAATATTAAATGAGTCTTTTGATTTTTAATTTTGTCTTCTCGGTATAGATCAATCAAGTTTTGTTCTGTTATCTCAGTGCATGGAGCCATCCAAACATCATTTCTATTCTTGGCAGCTTCTATCAAAGCATGTGTAGTTAACTCTGCACCACCCCTAACCTGGTGTGCGAATGCATCAGCAACAAATCCATATTTTCTTTTCATAATATCTCCTCAATAAAAAATCGATAGAACACAAAGGGACTATCGATTAATTATACAGCTCTATAAACTGTTTACATCATGCAGTTCGAATCAAATAATACGCATCACCACCTTGGTGCCAAAGCTCCATGATTTGTCCAGACCCGATCAACACTGTATCACCTGCAGTTGTAGTTGTCCCATAAGCTATAGCTGTCGAAGCTTTTGTAAGTACTACAGCTGCAGACTTATAAGATTTTGCTGCAATTGAGAACTTTTGAGTGTCATCTAAGATGTTTGTAGTGTCAATTTCAAAAGAAACTAAACCACCATTTACCGCATCTTCATTATCAATGATGATTGTACCACCATCCTTATTGCCCAGTGTAGTACTAGTGATATCACCTTGCAATGTCACTGAATCATATGAGTCCCACCCAGTCGAACTATTGACATCAAGAGAAAGAGTGATTGAAGGAGTTCCAAAAGGAACACCATCAACAGTAATGTTAGAGCCAGCTGGTAATATGATGTCTCCACCAATATTTGCATCTCCTGTTATATACAAGTCCCTAAACTCTTTACCTAAGGCACCTAGATCAATTGTTCCAGCAGATCCCGCATACATGCCACTAGAACCTACATCAAAGGATGTAGAAATTGTAGTATTCCCTCCATCAATTGTGAAAGTTGATGCAGTATTTGCCGCATCCAAAGTGATAGTATCACCACTGATTTCCAAACCTGTGGAATATGCTTTCATCACCTGTGTGCCATTTGCATTGAAAGTGATAGCTGAACCAATCGCTGTATCATCATCTGATACAGAGACACTAGTATCATCATCAATGATTTGGGTAGCTATTGGATCTGAAGTTACTTTAAGTCTAGTCCATGTACCTGAATTATCCCTAAAATAAGGTCCATTATTTGATGCAGTAGTATCACTGACAACAGATGCTAGCATACCACTATATTGTAATGGAAGACTAGCTAAATCTGCATATGTATCAACCGTCAGTCGTCTATCGATAGGACCTTCGAATTGGACATCAAAGTTGGCCGAAAATGGGAAAGTCCCTGTTGTTAATGTAGCCATTTATTTTCTCCTTATCGATTAAAATATCACCTTGAACAGGCGAGTACCAGCTTTTGGTCCATATGCAGTATATAAACTATAATTGACAGCATCACCATTTGGCGCGGTTCGAGTAGTTTGAGTAATGTTGAAAGTATCTAATGTCACAATATCCTGAAAGCTGTTGCTAACAGTACTAAATTGCTGAATTTTTGACACCGTTCCATAATTATTAGCAATCGCGAAAGTATGCCTGTTTGTTGCTGCAGATTCCGACCATGTGAAGTCGACTGTATATTGAGCACTTTGTGATTGAAGTGTTTGCCTTTGTGCACCTGTACTCGTAAGAACAAGGGAGGCATCAGCAGCTCCATTATTAAAATTGTAATATGATATACTGATAACTTGAGAGTCTGTTAGTGTCCCTGCAGAAAGAGGGGAACCAAAAATAGAGCCGGTTGAATCATAAGGTTGGTCACCTAGGTCATGATCAATCTCGACTGAATAAACAAAATCTCCAGTTATTGGGCCACTCTGTGTTTGAAAGCTAGGAGTTAAAGATGTTGTTGTCTGAGTGTCCTCTGTTAAACCTTTAACAATGAACCTTGCTTCATTAGGTAGTCCTGCTCGGTTTGTAGGAGCTGCGGCGCCTGCACTGTCAAGATGGGTATAAGATGTATTGATTGAGCCCCTAGAAAAGGTTGCACTCATGTTGGGAGCAACTGTTGAGCCATATTCAAACAAACTAGCGCCTGAAAGTGTTAAAGACAAACTTGGAGCTGTGAAAGTAGGATCTATCGTAGGATAAAGCATCCTATTTAATACTACCGCAACAGGTAAACCATCTAGATCTTGGCCTTGGGTTGTTGTATTTTCAAGTCCACCAACCGCGGATGGAGCAACATACGCACCAGAGCCATCTTTCAGTGATATGAATATAGCAGGATCAGCAGGGCCCGAACCTACTTCATACCATTCACCACTAACACTATGAAAATATTGCCACTGAGTGTCATCTGTATTATAGATGATTGTTCCATCTGCTGGATTTGCTATAGCATCTCTCGCAACAGTGGTGATACCATTACTAGCAATAGACTGAAATACCGCATCAGTAGCCTTAAAAGGATTTGTCATATTTATCTCCTTAAATAAACTTAAATTTTTATGAACGAAACAAAAAGAAGTTTCCGAATCAATGGGTAATTATACAGAACTACTCCAAAGACTCGGAAACAAATACGAAAATAATCGTAATTATAATATATTAGATAGATTCAACAGAGACAAGAAAAACAACACTGTTGTGGTCAAACTCTGAACTTTCATCATCCGATGCAATACTGAAACCCCATCTATCTACTTCATCAGAATCCATAGTATAGATCTTCGCTTTTTGACGGTACCCTACCGTGAAAGAATTTTGAAGTGCACTACTACCATCATCAATGTCTAAACGAGCAATAATTGGTAATGGGACTTTATTGTTCGAAAGAAATGTATCATCAATTGTAGCAGCATTTCTATCAACAGCATCAGTAACAGTTGCCACAAGCTGTTTGGTTGTTTCATCTACGAGGATGAAATTTTCACCCGACTGTGGATTGGTTTGAGCATCTGCATCTGCTTGGGATAGATATAAGGTTTCACTAGTCTTATAGTCAGCTAGTTTAAATGTCCCGTTTGATTGACGAACTATTGGTAACCCTTGGTCAGTATATGCTGCACCACCATCATCTGGAGCTACTACTACCTTCCTAGAGAAGATGCCCATATAGTCACTAGTTTTAACATATCTGTTATTACTATCTTCATAAGCAAATTGAAATGTCGAAACTTGAAAAGTATAAAAAGTAACTGATCTTGCTGTATCTTTGGTACGGTTATATATTTCCGCCTCAGGAAAGATTGAGCGTCCAACTACATCTTGAAATCTTACAACATCTAATCCCCGGCCGGTGTTCCAAACAATGCTAGTGTCAGCATCAATTACATGGATCTCTTTTAAGGATACAAGCTCATCAATTGGGGTTGCCCCAGCTGAATTAAAATGGTTTATCCCTCTAGAGTGCTCAAATAGCAGTCTATCCCCTACTGCAACATTGCTATTACCATCAGTACCGGCTCGTGGGCCTACGACTGAAAATTTAGCTGGAACATGCTCTACTTTGCCTAGGTCAACAAGTAGATCCCACTCAGTAGAACTAGAGAATTCTTTCTTAAGAAGCTTTAAATCACTAGTAAGAATAACGTCGTCTGCAGAATATGGGGCTATATCTGCAACAGATGAATCATCTTCAAGTTGAATTGCAGCTTTGAGATGTACAGCCACAAAAGCTCTACTATTAGCAGCGCCTGTAACTTTGTAAATATCACCGAAAGGAGTAATTACAATATCGCCAGCCTCAAATTCTTCTGGATCTGCAGTAGCTACATCAATTGATTGAATATGATTTTTGTTTTGAATCCTTGTCCAAGCTGTTGCAGAAGAAGTCGACTTGTATTTGATAGAATCATCATTGCTATCAAATACAACATCACCCAAATCAAAGTCAGTGATGTTCGGGTTTGAAACAGTTTTAATAGACTTCGAATCTAAAATTTTCGTCCAAGCACTTCCATTCGATTCAAAGATTTTACCTGCAGTTGTATCAACAACTACATCAGTATTTTCAAAAGTGTTTGCTAAAGATGCAGTAGTATCTACACTTTTGACCCTCAGTTCTGAAGGTAAATTAACACGTGTTGCCATGTTTTTCTCCTAATTAGGTTTTATTTTTTTGATATATCAATTTATCACTTTAACTATAACGAAATCAAACGAAATTGATCAATTAATTTGGTAAACAAGCCAAACCGGTACCTCAACAGTGATAGTACCTCCAAGTGGTGCTTCTTGGGTTACTTGGCTTACACAGTACGTTATTTTCCATGTTGTGCTAGCATTCATGTAAAACTGTGTCTGATCAGCTTGTGCACTATCAGATAATAATCTAAATTTTACTCCACTAGTGTCATTTAACTTTACTGAAGCTCCTGCATTTTGGTTATATAATGTACAACTGAAATTAGGTTTAAGCCCATTCTGTATGTCTGCAGATAATTGAGCATTTGGAAAATACAATACTTCTGGGTTAACCTGTTGGTTATATGCTATAATATCAACATATCCAAAGTGATGGTCATATTCATACCCTTTGCTTAATAAAGTACCAGAAGTAGTAGACATATAATTTGAAGCTATGATATTAGAGTTATTTTTTATATCCGTTGGATTCGTTGCAGTGTATTTATGGCCATCATCATAGAGCTCCCAAGTTCCACGGGACTTTGTCTTGTTGTTTAGGCTGGATATATTACCTTCTATAGTGGTAATATCAGATGTATTTGTCGAAGAAGCACTGTAAGCTGCATTAGCTGTTTGGGATATATCAACTAAAGCGGGTGCTGCATCCCCCAATTGTGTCTCGAGATCACCAACGTCAGTTGACAAACCAGATATCTGTGTCGTTTGAGTCTGATTAGTAGAATTAATAGGCCCAAGAAAACCATCTACTTGGCCTTTAGTATAATAATCAGACAAATCTCCGATTGTAGTAGGATCTAACAGGACTGTGTATGTAGTAGATTCAGCCCTGTAGATTATACCGTCTGTATTAATTACAATCGCACCATCCGAAAATTGAGTAACGTCATCACTGGTGATATCGACCGGTTTTAGCTGCATCTCACTAGTAAGCTTATACATTATCTTGCTCCTGTTTCAATAATGACATACACATCAGCCACTGGCACAGCTGAGCACCAAATTCTTACTCCACCATTAACCATTTCTGACCAGTGGGCTATGTTGTCTCCACATCCAATGAATATCCTAGATGGAACAATATTAGGTATATCAAAATAAATCCCATATTGGTCATGTGTAAATTGGCTAGGTAATATTACGTAATTTGTCATTGCCATGTTTTTCTCCTAAAGTTAGAACTGTTTTACTGAACTCTTACAGGAGTATTTGTTGCTTCTCCAACAGCTACATATACATCACCGGTGATTGCGGCTGATGCACCTACAGTTACAACTGTGACTGTATTAACTGTTTGAAACCCAATGACAAAAGTATTCACATTATCTGTCGCGCTTGTTAAGATAACAGGCTCTATATACTCTTGTGACAATATAACATCGACTTGAGACACATTGTTAAAAACTGCAACATGCGTTTCGAGATAGACAATATGCTCAGAGCCTGTAGAAAATTCTACAAACCTCGGTTTGACCCTTTTCTTTCCATAAGTTTTTCGAAATCTCTGACGATCCATAGCCATAAGGAGCCCCTATAAGATATTGGAAGCTACACTCGCTAAACTTGATCGCTGTCCTCTTGATAAGTTAACATGCGCAGCTAATTCACTATTTTGGAACTTATCTATAACAATACTTAAACCGGAACTTTGTTTGTCAATGTATGGAGTATCGATCTGATCGACATCCCCTAGGAGAACCAACTTGGAGTTGGTGCCCATTCTTGTGATAATAGTTTTCAATTCATGGATGGTAGCATTTTGTGCCTCATCAACTATAAGTATGCAATTATTGAATGTTCTACCACGAATATATGGGATTGGAGCTATCTCAATTTCACCATTTTGAATCATTTTATCAAAATAAGAAGTATCACCAAAAGCTACACGAACATTGTCCATAATGGGCATTAGCCATGGTGCCATTTTTTCTTCGAGAGATCCAGGAAGGTATCCTAAGTCTCGAGCACCCACATGTTGAAGAGTTCTAGAAATTACAAGCCTTTCATACCCGTCTAATACAAATTCCGGAATTGCTTCCATTTGCTCTGATAGAGTAGAAATACCAGCAGCTCTTCCGGGGTGTTTCATTTGATACAAAGCAGACATCAGAGTAAGGAAAGTCTTACCAGAACCAGCTAAACCTGTAAGTGTTACTAAGGGTATATTTTTATCAAGCAGTGCATTCAAAGCAAACCTTTGTTCACTATTTCTAGGTTTAACATTGATAGAACCATCTAGCCTTTGATCATGGAGCTTGTATATTTTACCATCTTGATGAATCCCTAAAGCTGAACCTCCATTCCAATCTTTTGCTAAAACATACATGTTCTCATTTAATTCTTCTTCACCTAGATGCTCAAGAAATCCCTCTTTATGTAACTCAGATACCTCTGCGGGATCTAACTCAATTTGGGCCCAACCTTTGAGATCATGCACTTCTTTCTTGACTCTATCTTTCTTATAGTCATCGACTTGCACTCCAACTGCATCAGCTTTTACTCTGAGGTTAATATCTTTCGTGATCAGTGAAACTTGTGCACCGTTTTGCTGCAGGAAGAGAGCACATCCCAATAAAATATTGTCATTATAGCCAATATCAAAACCTTCAGGAATGCAATCATGGATCTCAGAAGAGATTTCAAACCTATACCTCATGTCATATTCTTCTATCGGGATCCAACCGTCTACCTTTTCGACTAAGCGAAGTTGATCTAAGAAACGATTGACATATCGGGCGTGGTCACCCAAAACGCCTGGTCGGTCTTTGAACTTATCTAACTCTTCGAGTACTGGAAGTGGCATGACAACATCATTGCCATTAAAAGAGTGGATCGCTTCTTTGTCATAAAGAAGTACGGAAGTATCTAAAACAAATGTCTTACGCATAATATTTCCTTTGTAAAGCGGATGATAACGGAATTATAATCCTATTATTAATTTTATTAACTGGGGAATGAGTGATGAGTGATCGTGATATTAAATCAAAAAGAATTGAAGATTTTGTAGGAAAAGAATGTTGGGAAGCATGCAAAGACAATGACCTAACGTGCACAAAACGTTCTTGCCGGTATTGGATAAAAGGACAAAAGCAATTTAACAACTGTTCATTATTAGCTGCTGATAAAGGTCCATTCACCCTACAAAAAGTGGGTGATATATTAGGCCTGACTCGGATGAGGGTATGCCAACTTGAGAAACGTGCAATTGCCAAAATTGAATCCTTGATATTCACAAAGTAATTATAAGTCTTAAAACATATTTTTTCTAACAAACTAAAAAAGGAGGCATAAAGCCTCCTTTTATTTTTTCGCAATGTATTCGGCTTATGCGTCTGTTTTGCGAGCCTTTTCAGCCTCAACTGTAGCTTTTACCAAGTCTGCAGCATCTTTTTTCAATTGGCGCAATCCTTTTCGTGCACGAATGCCTGCAGAAGCATTACCTTTAGCATTCTTGTGTACGTCAAGATCGATTGTCTCTACGAGGGTCTTCAATTCAGACCATTTTGCGATGATTTCATTCTCACTCATATGAGTCTCCTGTGTAAATGCCAGAAGTCTGGCTTCGTTGTTTAAAGTTTGTAAGCATCTGAGTTACGTCTTGCATGAGTTCTACCTCTTCAAGCTCAAGTGCTAGAAAGTAAATTATATTCTTTATATCATTATTGTTTACCCCGTAATCTAAAATAGTTTGTACGAGGTTACGCATTTCAGCTTTTCGCTTGATGTCTTTGACAGTCAAACCTTCGTTTTCCAAGTTCATCCCACAATCCTCCTGTTGAGATAAGGTTCTAGTCGATATATACCTGGGCCTTTAAGATACAATCTTTTACCAGTAATATCTCCTGCTTCAGTTTCTTCTCGGTTGAGAATAACGTAAGAACCCCAGTCTTGGTTCTCAAAAAGAAACAAAGTATGTTCCCAAGTTGCAATGTCACAACCGTACGAAGTTAGAATATTTCCGATTGAATCAGGCACCATGAGTTTTGCATCATCAATTTCCATAACAGCACCGGTTTCTTGGCCTGGGAGTATTTCAGATTTTCCAATATCCAAAACATTGTGAATAACACCACAATTATTGCATTTTGCATGTTTAGCAATACATGAATCACTATCATCAATAATAGAAAATACTACAAATTGATGGTAGGGTTTCCCAGCTTGTCGATACTGTGGGAGTATACAATGGCATTCTACCAGATGTTTAATGCCTGTCATAAAGGCTCCGCATGTTTGTTTATTATATAAACTAATTATCTGTCATTACGGAGATTTGTAAAATTAATATCTTTTAGAGTGCCAATCTGCAGCGCCACTAGCTGCAAAACTTTGGGGTTTAAGTGCAACAGACCAACCATACCCTTGTGCTACACTAGTTGCCATCGATGCAAATTTGTTAGATAAATTACCTTCATTGGGGTTGACATCAAAGTGCACTTCAAACTCTCTGTGGGGCAATTTTTGTTGAAATTTCTCAGCTAATTTTATTGTGTCAAATATCTCTTTTTGTATCCTACGGTCTGGATTATCATACTGCATGTCGACATACTCTTCTGAATACCAGTAAGTGACACCTGGATACATTTTACATGCTAATACTTGGACATGTTTACAGCCCCTCTGAAAGTGCTGTGAGTCACCACCAACGTATATTTTCCCAGTATACTGTTCAAGATAACCCAAGAGCTCATTGTCTGTCAGTCTTTCGTCATTCCTGATCCATACTCTCGACATATGTACTCTCCAGTAAAAAGCCACCTATTTTTTGCAACTCTATATTTGTTGTATCAGCTATAGCACTTGCAACCCTAACTATGTTAGATGGGAGCAAGCCTGTCTCTAGCTTTGTATATCCGGTTTGCACAAAAGCAGAATAATGTTTAAACATCATGTCAAGCTCTTCATGGAGTTTGCTATCTGACTTAGGGATATTTACTTCGATCGAGTCATTGGTTATTGAATGCACTCGGTTTGATAGAATCTCTTGCAGTGCTTCATCTGCTCCTTCAAGAGCATCTAATAAAGCTCTTCGATGTCGACTTACATCTCTATCACTGTCTATATCTAAGGTCTTACCGGTATACTCAATTCTGTTAGCAGAACCATATTTATCTTCATTCCCTATAGCTCCAGTAATAACATCACCAAATGCAGTTGATACAAGTTCACCACCGGCAACTGCTATGATATCTGCAGCTAAATTAATAGATGATAAGTCTTCACCATAAACAATAGGGAGAATCTTTAATTTACCATTGCGCCAGTTTGTAGCTAAAGTAGCGGATACTTCTTCTGGAAAATGCCTAGCTATTAATACAATAGGCCTTTGAGATTCAACATGCCTATATATTAACCCTTCAATTTCAGACAAAGTGGCTGGTGCACCTTCGATCATGAATATTTCTGGATTGAATATTTCGAAACCTGCAGCTTTGCCTACTGTTTGAATAAACATAGGGCAAGGATTGATAGGGAAACTGTATGAAGATTTATACCTGACAAATGGCTCCGTATATTCTCCTAGTCGAACACTAATTCCAGTCAGAGGGCCACATAATTCAATAGTTGATCGAAACAACGATTTTACCTGCAAGCTGTCTGTATATCCTTCGCACCAAGACACATATTCATCCGATGAAGCATATCCCTTGTCTAAAACGATTGGTTTATCGGAAAGAAACATTGGGACCCACACATCGGATCCTAAGGCCAATTGATTGGAACTCATCATAGCATCAAGGATGATAGTCCTGAGAACAGAGTCAGAGCCCTTCAAGTTTTTAGCTAATAGATATTTCCTAATTTGCAATGCACTAGTAGAATGAAAAGTATTGTTTCTTAAGAAGTGTCTTTCTCTTTGGTAGCATGCTAGTAGATCTTGGAACCAAGCCATAAACATAGAATTATCTGTCTGAGATTTAGATTGCCACGTACGAGTGATATTCATAGTACCCTCTATTATTAGTTACCTTGAATGAATTATATACTAATAGTACTAGTATTACAAGTCTCTCTAATATCCCTATGTATCCTTTCCCTCTCCTGCACTCTCCCTTCAGTCAACTCTTGGAGCCAAGATTATAATACTTACTTAAGTGAACATGTACAATTTGAGTGCACCTTTGTTCAATTTTATACCTCAAGATGATACATTAATTTGTACTCAGGAGATAAAAATGTTAGAATTTATTGCATGGCTTGGATGTTTCGGAATATTCTGGTTTTTCCTCGGAATTATCGTAACAGGAATAAAAGTAGCGGCCGCAATACTCATCGCGATGATAATACTCAAATTATTTGGAGTTATAAAATGACAAACAGCAATCGATTTAATCCAAATAGTGCTCGAGCAGTACGTGGACTCAATTGGGAAAACCTACTTCAACAACAGCTGACAGCTATGGGTAATCCACCCATCCATGTTCGAAACTTCTTTCGACAAAGAGGTGTAGATGGATATTTTGATCTTTGTCGATATGAACATAAATACGGTGACTTTATGGTCAAAACAGAGCATAAGACCATCCATTTTGAATGTGTCACTGTCCCATTAGATAAAAATGGATGGTTTCCAGAGCACAAAGTTCAAAAATATGGCAACTTTGAGATGGCTCACCTTGAACTCGATGATGCTACTCAGCATGACTATTGGTTTGCTTTTCTTATTACAGAAGATGGAAGGTCAGGAGATTCTTACTTCGTTCATAAAAATGTGATTCAATCTTACATGAAGAAAAGACCTTTAAAGACTTATGAAGGCAAACACTTTCGTGTGTACCATAGGGGTTTGATTGAAGGCCTTCGTGCTTCTAAATCCTTGGAAGAAGTCTTATATGGGTAATTCCTTATACTATGTCTATATCGTACGATGTGCGGATGGTTCACTCTATACGGGTATAACTACTAATCTCACTAGAAGACTCCGCCAACATAATGGTGAGATCCGTGGCGGTGCAAAGTATACGAGGTCTAAAAGGCCTGTAGAAATAGTGTATACACAACTTGCTGAAAATAGGTCTCTGGCTTCTAAAGAAGAATATAGGATTAAGCAATTAAGCAGAAAGCAAAAACTTTCTCTTATTAGAACTTAATACTTCCAGGTATCATTCCCATAAAAGATCTTTTCTTAAAGTATTTCCCTGAATCTTTAGTGTTTAATTCAATGATTGAATTTGACTTTCTTTTTGATCCAGGAAATGCCTCTAAAAGATCTGCAGTAAACATGTCTCTTTCAAACGGGTCAATTGAACTCCATGGTGTCTCTGTTCCTTCAAGGAACTTTGGAAGGTCAACAATCATTTTTGAAGTAGTTCCATCTTGGTCTTTGTAAGACATGACTGCAGTAATTGCATGCATATCCCCATAATGGAACTCTCTAGGAAGTTCAGAAGCAATACCTACTCCCCTTCTGCCTAATTCATAGGCGATTGTTTTGATTTTTTTCACCAAGCTTGGAATTTCCATAGAGACAGTGTAGTTTGACTCTAAAAGAACGCATTCTCGAATGATTCTTTTTAGTTGTCTTTTTGTAAGTTTCATTTCATCTCTCTTAAACTAAGATCGGTATAAGTCAATTATACCGATCAGTGTGAAATAGCATGTCCTCTTAAGAGTCACGCCATAAATTATTAGAAAGTCCTCAAGTTAATTTCTTTCGTAATTAAAGTATCTTGCCAATGATAAGCATCAAATTTGTCTTTAAGACCAACGAATGCTAGTGCATCTGGATGTAGGCGGGGTTCGTTATAAGAACACATCTGAATACAAAGATACGCTTCCACTGCATCCTTGCAAACATACAAGCACCAAGGGTCGCCCAATCCGGAAGCAATTTGATAATTTGATCCATCCCAAAAGACCCAAGCTGCATAGCCTTCCCTGTCCATCGCTTCGCCCAAATATTCAAGGCCTTGGAGCTCCGGAGTTAATCGCTGAGCTGCAGCTACAGTCTGACCAGCAGACCTTGGTTCGAACCACATCTCAGCACGATATTGGCTTTGCACACCTTGTAAGTCTGATGTAGCATTCTCGGCTGAATTTGCTTCTCTTAATAAGCCCTTTCGCTTCAGGTTTGTATACTCTTCACGAATAATTCTCTTTAATTGTCTTTTTGTTAATTGCATTTTATTGCCTCTTTTTAGTTACAACAAACATCTTCGACTTCTGCAGATACTTTGTCACAATCACATC